>ERZ894236.30-NODE-30-length-225841-cov-44.6967_pt1 | contig 225841 bp, 222 predicted proteins | sample MGYA00380297_ERZ894236 | MGnify/ENA primary metagenome ERZ894236 (study PRJEB32331, sample SAMN06328420) | human gut metagenome | biome: human gut microbiome; feature: stool | host: Homo sapiens | collected 2014-08-04 ... | reverse complement strand
TTGAACAGAAAAGATAAATCGGAAAGAAAGTTGCCAACGATTACTTGACAGTAACGAAGGCTTAGAAAAGGTTGATACAGGCGAAGCGGATGTGCTACAATATGTTTACAATCCAGAGAGCTTGTTTGGCGAGATGGTAGACAACCGGATCATGACAAGAGCGGCAGAAGAAGTACAAAGGGCCGATGTGCTGCTGGTGCTGGTCAATGCGGTACCCCATTTCTCTGATCGGCTTGCCGATATTTCCATCAATGACAGGGTGGATAATACTTTGGAAAAAATATTAAAAGAATTAGGAGACTAACATGAGCAAGGTAAGAACAAGATTTGCACCAAGCCCCACAGGGAGGATGCATGTAGGAAACTTAAGAACAGCGCTTTATGCTTATCTGATCGCAAAGCATGAGGGCGGAGATTTTATGCTGAGAATCGAGGACACGGATCAGGAACGCTTTGTGGACGGAGCGTTGGAGATTATTTATCATACATTGGAAGAGACAGGGCTTATCCATGACGAAGGCCCGGATAAGGATGGTGGCGTAGGCCCTTACGTACAGAGCGAGAGGAATGCTTCCGGCCTGTATCTGCAGTATGCGAAGCGGCTGATCGATCAGGGGGATGCCTATTATTGCTTCTGCGACAAGGAGAGGCTGGATTCTTTAAAGAGCAAGGTATCTGAAGATGGCGGTACGGAGATCGTGGTCTATGACAAGCATTGCCTGGGACTTGGCAAGGAAGAGGTAGAAGCCAATCTGGCGGCAGGCAAGCCTTATGTCATCCGCTTCAACATGCCGACAGAGGGTACCACTACATTTCATGACGAGATATATGGCGATATCTCCGTTCCCAACGAGGAACTGGATGATCTGATACTGATCAAGTCAGACGGATATCCGACGTACAATTTTGCCAATGTAATCGATGACCATCTGATGGGAATCACCCATGTGGTCAGGGGGAATGAATACCTGTCCTCTGCCCCCAAGTATAATAAGATCTATGAGGCATTTGGCTGGGAGGTTCCGGTATACGTGCACTGCCCGCTGATTACGGATGAGAACCACAAGAAGTTAAGCAAGCGCTGCGGGCACTCTTCCTACGAGGATCTGATTGATCAGGGATTCGTCAAGGAGGCAGTGGTAAACTATGTAGCCCTGCTGGGCTGGTGCCCTTCCGACAATCAAGAGATATTCTCTCTTGAGGAATTGGTGAAGGCGTTCGACTATCGCCATATGAGCAAGTCGCCGGCCGTTTTCGATATCGTGAAGCTGAAATGGATGAATGGCGAATATCTGAAAGCCATGGATTTTGACAGATTCTATGGCATGGCAGAGCCTTATATCAAGGAAGTGGTTACAAAGCCATATGACCTCAGGAAGATCGCATCTCTTGTCAAGACGAGGATCGAGATATTCCCGGATATCCGCGAGCAGATTGATTTCTTTGAGGAACTGCCGGAGTATGATACAACCATGTATTGTCACAAGAAGATGAAGACCAATGAAGAAAACTCTCTGGAAGTATTAAAAGACGTGCTTGACATTCTAAAAGGCCAGGATGACTTCAGCAATGACGGGCTGTTTGCGGCTTTGAAAGGATATGTGGATGAAAAAGGCTATAAGACCGGATTCGTGATGTGGCCGGTAAGGACCGCAGTATCCGGCAAGCAGAACACTCCTGGAGGAGCAACGGAGATTATGGAGATTCTCGGCAAAGAGGAATCTCTTGCACGTATCAGAAAAGGCATTGAATTATTAAGCAAGTAAGGGGAATCTATGAGTTTAAATCATGCTCAGGCAGAGGCAGTCGCCCACAAGGAAGGACCCTGCATGGTCCTCGCCGGTCCCGGTTCCGGGAAAACTCTTACCATAGCAAAGAGAATTGAATACCTGATAAGAAAGTACAAGGTAAGGCCAGAAGAAATTCTGGTCATTACCTTTACTAAGTATGCGGCAAAGGAGATGAAGGAGCGTACCAGGAGGCTTCTTGGCGAGGAAGCGCAGCCGGTTACCTTCGGTACCTTCCACGGCATCTATTATGGCATACTGAAATGGGCTTACAGCCTGAATCAGGCAAATCTGCTGACGGAAGAGGAAAAATATGGCCTGATCAGGCAGGCTGCGGCGAAAATAGAGTGGGAAGAACTGGAAGATGCCGGTGAAGAAAAAGACAATCTACAGGATCTGGCCATAGAGATTGGCAATGTAAAAAACAACTGCCTGGATATTAAGACCTTTGAATCCATACGATTCGGGGCAGGACCGTTCCGGGAATTATACCAGGCCTATGAAGAGGCGAAGCAAAGACTACGCAAGCTAGATTTTGAAGACATGCTGCTGATGTGCAGGGACCTCTTTTTAAAAAGGCGGGATATCCTCGAAAAGTGGCAGCAAAAGTTCCGCTATATATTGGTGGATGAATTCCAGGATGTGAACCAGGCCCAGTATGACGTGATCCGCATGCTTGCGGCGCCGGAAGACAATCTGTTTATCGTAGGGGATGATGACCAGTCCATCTATGGGTTTCGGGGGGCAAAGCCAGGCATTATGATGGAGTTTGCAAATGATTATCCGAATGCCAGACAGATCCTTCTGAATGTGAATTACCGGTCCAGCGCCCACATTGTCAATGGCGCGCTGCGGGTGATCGGACATAATAAGACTAGGTTTGACAAGGAGATCGCAGCCAAGCAGAAGGCCGGAGAAACCATCCATGTACAAGAAGTAAAAGATCCGGTAGAAGAGAGCAGATACGTGCTGGAGCGGATACAGGAATATCAAAGCCAGGGAATCCCATACAGCCAGATGGCCGTGCTGTACCGTACCAGCCTGGATGCCAGGATGCTGTCAGAGACTTTGATGGAGTACCAGGTTCCATTTACGATGAAAGAGCGCTTGAATAATATCTACGAGCATTTTATCGGAACGGATATCAGCAGTTATTTTCATCTGGCTAAGGGAGAGCAGGAACGCAAATATTTCCTTCAGATTGCCAACCGTCCTAACCGGTATATCGGACGTGACAGCATGAGCGAAAGCAAGGTCACTTATGAGACTCTGCGGAATTTTTACTGCGACAAGGCGTGGATGCAAAACCGCATTGACCAGCTGGAGTGGGATATGAAGATGATCTGTAATAAGACGCCATATGCGGCCATCCAGTATATCCGCAAAAGCATGGGATATGACGAATACCTGCGTGAATACGCCGCGTATCGGCAGATGCAGCCGGAAGAACTGATGGCAGTCCTGGAAGAGATCCAGCAGAATTCCAAAGAGTATCAGAGTATTGACGAATGGTTCGAGCACGTGGAAAGATACAAGGAAATGCTGGCAGAGCAGGCAAGGAAGTCCCGCAGCCAGGGAGGGGAGGGCGTGGCGCTGATGACCATGCATGGCGTAAAAGGGCTGGAATACGACACGGTTTTCATCATACAGGGAAATGAAGGAAGCATTCCGTATAAGAAGGCAAAGTCGCCGGATGACATCGAAGAAGAGAGAAGGCTGTTCTATGTGGCTATGACCCGGGCCAAGAGAAAACTTATCATAAGTTATGTAAAAGAAAAAAACGGGAAAAGCCTGAGCCCTTCCCGCTTTGTAAACGAACTATTCATCGTCGCCTGATTCTTCGAATTCCTGGGTATCCATCCATTCGTCGAAAGCATCGGCAGCGATCTCATATTCATCGTCATCTTCGATATTCTCAAGTTCAGGCTCGCCGTTGGCATCTTCTGTATAGCGGTAAAGATATACGTCTCCGTCCTCGGTCTCCCCATCCTCATTCAGAGGAAGGAGGGCGATATATTCCTTGCCGCCTGCCTCAAATAAAGTGAGGATCGCGCATTCAACGACTTCGTCGTTATCAAGTGTCAGTTCCACGGTCATGTATTCATCCATAGTAATACTCTCCTTTGCATAATAGATACCTTAACTGTACCAAAGGAACCTGCAAAAAGCAAGGGGAAATGAAAAGAGTAGCCAAAACAGTAAAAATGTTGTAAAATGTACCTGTGCGTGTAAAACGATGCATAAGGAGGAAGACTATTATGATGAAAAAGAGAATGTTAAGAGTATTGGCTTTAATGCTCGTATGCATTTTCGCTTTGTCTGGATGTAAAAAGAATGTGGGTACCCCGGAGGATAACGCGGTGAAGGAAGACTCGCAGGATGGCGAAGATGCAGAAGAGGAAGAGGATACATATTCATTTGGCTTTTCAGCCATAGACATGGAGAATCCATATTTTATTACCCTGGAGGCTGCAACAAGGGAAGCGATCGAGAAGGAAGGATACCGGATGATCACCAAGGATCCGGCAACAGATCCAGACTTGCAGGCGGCGCAGATCCAGGAGATGATTGATGAGGGGATCGACGCCATCTTCCTGTGCCCGGTGGACTGGGAGGCGATCACGCCGTCCCTGAAGGCGCTTAAGGATGCGGATGTGAAGATCATCAACGTGGATGCCCAGGTAAAAGAGATGGAATATGTGGACGCCTACATTGGCTCCGACAATCAGAACGCAGGCTATATCTGCGGCGAGGACCTGATTGAGAAGGCTCCGGATGGAGGAAAGGTGGCAATCCTTGAGTGTCCGACTCAGAACTCTATCAATGACAGGATTACCGGGTTTGAAGAAGCCATATCCAAAGCAGAGAAGGGCTTTGAAGTAGTGGCAAGAGAAGATACCAAGGGAGAGTTTGACAAGGCTCTGGAAGCAGTCAAATCTATCCTTGCCGAATATCCGGATGTGACCGCCATCATGTGCGGCAATGACCAGCTGGCGGTAGCCGCCAAGACAGCGGTGAACCTGGCGGGCCTTGACAAAGTGATGATCTATGGAGTGGACGGCTCCCCGGATATTAAGAAGGAACTGAAGAAGCCGGAAACCCAGATAGCTGGAACAGCGGCGCAATCGCCGATTAACATTGGAAAGAAAGCCTCTGAGGTTGCCATCAGCATATTGGATGGGGATGACTATGAGAAGGAGACTTATGAAGAAGTATTCATGATCAATAAAGACAATGTGGACATGTATGGAACCGACGGATGGCAATAATCATAAACGGACGACAGGAAGGATTAGGCATGAAAGAGATAAAGGGGCGGCCCTTGCCGTTAGGCGTTACAATTTTAGAAGATGAGGTGAATTTTTCCGTGGCTGTGCCGGAGGGAAAGGAATGCCGGCTATTGCTGTACCGGACAGGAGAGAGCGAGCCTTGCGCGGCCTATCCGATGGATATGGATGTAGGGGAAGTGCGTTATCTTGCTCTTAAGGGGCTTGCGCCATCCGACTATGAGTATAATTATATGATCGACGGAGAAGTCGTGGCAGATCCCTATGCGAAAGCGCTTGCAGGCAGAGAAGTGTGGGGCAGAAAAAGAGAGATGCAGAACCACGAAGTCCGCGGGATCCTCTATGCCAGGGAATATGACTGGGAAGGGGACAGGCCCCTGAGGCTTCCATACCACAGAGTGATTGCCTACAGCCTGCATGTGCGTGGGTTTACAAAGCATTTTTCTTCCCAGGTAAAGAATAAAGGAACATTTCTCGGCGTAGTAGAAAAGATCCCTTATCTTACAGAACTGGGGATTAACCAGATTCATCTGATGCCGGTATATGATTTTGAAGAATGTCTGCAGTACAGGAATTACTGGGGATACGGGGATGCCTACTGCTTTGCGCCAAAGGCGTCGTATTCCGCATCCGGCGATGCTGTCCGGGAATTGAAGGATATGGTGAAGGCCTGCCATAAGGCGGGAATAGAAGTTGTGCTTGAGATGCCTTTTACTGGGACAGTCCCCAAGCAGATGATCGAAGAGTGCCTGCGGTATTACATGATGGAATACCATGTGGACGGATTCATCCTGAACCCTGTGGTAGCGCCCATGGAAGGTATTTACGCAGATCCGGTTCTAAAGAAGACCAAGATCATGATCCATCAGCTGGGCTTCCAGACCGTCATGCGCCGTTTCCTGAAAGGGGACGAGGGCATGGTGCCGGAGGTCATGCATTGGCTTCGGCATAATTCCAGAGAGGAAGGAATATTTAATTATATAGCGAACCATAATGGCTTCACCTTGTGCGACCTGGTTTCCTATGATGGCAAGCATAACGAAGCCAATGGGGAGAATAACCAGGATGGACCGGACTATAATTTCAGCTGGAACTGCGGGGCAGAAGGGCCTACAAGAAAAAAAGGCGTCCTGGAACTGCGCGACAGGCAGATGAAGAACGCGTTCGCCCTTGTGCTGCTGGCGCAGGGGACGCCCTGCATTCTGGCAGGCGATGAATTTGCCAATTCCCAGAAGGGTAACAACAATGTCTATTGCCAGGATAATTTGACGGGATGGCTGGACTGGCGGAAACTGGAACGGGAAGAGGAACTTTTTGCTTTTGTCAAAGGGCTGATCGCCATCCGCAAAGGATATCCGGTTTTCTGCCCGGAGGAAGAACTTCGGGGAATGGATCAGACCTGCTGCGGCGTGCCTGATGTGTCTTACCATGGGGAAAATGCCTGGCAGGCGCCATCGGAGGTATCCAGCCGCCAGCTGGGCGTGTACTATAGCGGTGCGGTTCTTGAAGGAGAAGATTGCTTTGTGGCGTACAATATGCATTGGCTGAAGCATACATTTGCCCTGCCCGCGCTGCCAAAAGGGAAGAAATGGTATAAGATTGCCTCCACAGAAGATGGAATACTTAAGAAGGCGGAATTGCTTAAAAATCAAAGAAGCGTAGAACTGGACGAACGGACAGTAATGATGCTTGCAGGCAGGTAAGGAATATGGCTAATAGTACGGAAGGCATGAATTGGAAGGCTGGAATTACTTCATATCAGTTGAAATGGATTGCCATCGTGACGATGGTGATTGATCATATGGGAGCAATCCTGTATCCTACAGAGATGGTATTCCGATATATAGGAAGGATTTCATTTCCGATATTCTGTTTTCTGCTGGTAGAAGGGTTCTGTCATACCCACGATATCTTCGGGTATATGGCGAGGCTGGGCGCTTTTGCGCTTATGTCGGAGATTCCTTATGATCTGGCTTTTAATGGCGAGGTACTGGAATTTACGCATCAGAATGTTTTTTTTACGCTTCTCCTTGGCGTGATTCTGATGTATGTCCTGGAGAAGGGCGGGGAATGGCCTCAGAAGGCAGTTGAGGTCTTGCTGGTTATGTGGATGGCAGTGTTTTTTCATACAGATTATGGCTACAGGGGAATCCTGCTGATATTTATATTCTACCAGCTGCGGCGCTTCCGGTGGGCAAAGCTTGGATGCGGAGCGGCCTGGAATCTGATCTGGAATCGGAGCATACAGGGATATGGCGCATTTGCCATGATTCCGATCGCATTATATAATGGAAGCCGGGGCAAGAAGATGAAGTATTTCTTCTATATCTTTTATCCGGCCCATCTTTTGATTTTGTTTGTTATTAGCAGATATATAGGATAACAGGGAAAGAAAAAGGAGTAAGTATGAAAGTTTGGCAGCATTTGCGCACGATTAATCATCATAAATCACTGGTCATGAAGCATTGTTTTAAAGTTGGGCTTTATAAACAGGGACTGCTTCATGACATGTCGAAGTATTCGCCCACAGAATTTCTGGTGGGATGCAGGTATTATCAAGGGACCAGGAGCCCGAATAACGCCGAGAGGGAGGCGACAGGCTATTCCAAAGCCTGGCTGCATCACAAGGGAAGGAATAAGCATCATTATGAGTACTGGATTGATTACAGCGTCGATCCGGGAGAAGGCATTGTGGGTCAGAAGATGCCCATAAAATATGTAATCGAGATGTTCATGGACCGGGTGGCGGCATCTAAGACTTATCAGGGCAGTAATTATACCGACAGGCAGCCGCTGGAGTATTATGAAAAAGGAGCAGCCAAGCTTGGCAAGATGATACACCCGGAGACAGCAGCATTGCTTCACTTTTTATTGAAGATGCTGGCGGAGGAAGGAGAGGAAAAAACCTTCCGATATATCCGGAGAAAAATTTTAAAAAAATGAAATTATTTATTGACATTTTAGGCCCTATATAGTAATATATTCTTCGGACGGTTCAAGCGTCACTTGCGGAAGTGTCGGAACTGGCAGACGAGCAAGACTAAGGATCTTGTGAGCAATGCGCTCGTGTGGGTTCAAGTCCCATCTTCCGCAGTTAACACCCCTAATTTACTGGATTTCCGGTAGATTAGGGGATTTTTGTATTATCTTTTTTGTATTTCTCTGGCTGCAGCCGGCTATTCTTTTAAAGTTCCTTTTCGCCATAATCCGCATATATTGTAATAAAACGATTGGTGGTAACATGTTATGAATAATGATCCTCGTGGCACTATGATCCAGCAGGGAAACACGATGCGGATAAATAATGGCTTTGTGGAAGACGTATCCTGTTTTAATAATGCGAGAGGGCAAATCCTTGTCTCTTATGCCGTGCAGGAAAGAAACAATATAACTTCCATCCAGGATATCCAGCTGAATATTGGCAGAGGCACTGTGATCCTGAATTCTTTCGGACAGCGTATGTGCCTATGCTGCATCCAGGCAGGATCCTGGGTAAATGCCACATTTTCCGCACGTATGACAAGAAGCATTCCGCCCCAGGCGAATGCGTTCCTGGTTACCGTTCTAAGAAGCCCCAGGCCTTCATCCTCGGTTACGATAGGCAGGATTATAATGATTGATTTTGACAATAACTTTCTGATTACGGAAGATCCAGACAACAGCGACAATCAGATGAAGTTTATAATTACAAATACGACTTCATTTACCAGCCGTTTTGGGGCTCCGATCAGATTCAGCTCGCTCTGGCCAGGCCAGATGGTTCGCATAACCCATGCAAACTTCCAGACACCAAGTATTCTGCCTCAGACTACGGCGTTTAATGTCCAGTTAATATAAGATAAAGACGAATAATTCTGTATTTAATTAAAAATACTTAATTTATTGCGTATATGGTGTATAATGGGCATAAGAATCAGAAAACCTAAAGAGCAGGGAGGGAATGCCTATGCTGGAGAAACTGGATTTAACGAAGACACTTAGCAAGTCGGAGTATAAAGAGAAGATAATGGAATTGGAGCCGAAGATCGGGAAACTCCAAAGGGAATGCAAGGATCTGGGGATTCCGGTCATGATAGCATTTGAGGGATATGACGCAGCCGGCAAGGGCGTTCAGATCGGAGAATTGATAAAAGCTCTGGATCCAAGAGGATTCGAAGTACATGCAGTAAAAAAGGAGACGGAGGAAGAGCAGATGCATCCTTTCCTCTGGAGATTCTGGACCAAGATGCCGTCAAAGGGACGGATTGCCATATATGACAGCAGCTGGTACCGCAAAGTGCTGATTGACCGGTTTGACAAAAAGACCAAGAAGAAAGAAGTGGCGGATGCCTATCGGTCTATCTGCTCTTTCGAAGAGCAACTGACGGATGATGGAATGGTGCTCATAAAAATATTCCTGGCAATTGATAAAAAAGAGCAGAAGAAACGGCTTGAAAAACTTTTGAGTTCCAAGGAGACCTCCTGGCGCGTAAGCGAAGGTGACTTAAAGCGCAATAAGGAGTTTGGCGAGTATGAGGCGATCAATGAAGAGATGCTGATGCGCACAGATACGGAGTATGCGCCCTGGAATATCGTGGAAGCGGTGGACCGGAGGTTTGCCACGGCTAAGATCTATGCGATTGTCGCCCAGACGCTGGCCGGGAAGGTCGAGGAAGTAAGAAGGAAGGAACGCCTGGGGCAGTTTAAGGAAGAGGAGATTACGGAACCAGAAAAGGAGACTGCTCAGGATAAGAAACTGACCGAATCCATTCTTGCCAAGGCGGACTTAAGCCTGTCCTATTCCAAAGAAGAATATCGGAAGCGGCTGGAGCAGCTGCAGAAGAAGATGGAGAAACTTCACGGAGAACTGTATCGGAGAAGGATTCCGGTGGTGCTGGGATTTGAAGGATGGGATGCAGGAGGCAAAGGCGGCGCCATCAAGCGACTGACACAAAAGATGGATCCGAGAGGCTATGTGGTGCATCCCACAGCCTCTCCGAATGATATCGAAAGGGCTCATCATTATTTGTGGAGGTTCTGGGTGGATATGCCAAAGGCTGGGCATATTACCATATTTGACCGAACCTGGTACGGCAGGGTCATGGTAGAGCGGATTGAAGGATTCTGCACGAAGCAGGAGTGGCAGCGTGCCTACAAAGAGATCAATGATATGGAGCATGATCTGGCAAGCGCAGGCGCGATCGTCTTAAAATTCTGGATGCAGATTGATAAAGACGAGCAGGAGAGAAGGTTTCGGGCAAGGCAGGAGAACCCGGACAAACAGTGGAAGATCACAGACGAAGACTGGCGTAACAGAGAAAAATGGGACCAGTACGAGGAGGCGGTCAATGAGATGCTGATCCGTACTTCTACGCCGGACGCGCCTTGGATCGTGGTAGAAGGAAACTGCAAATACTATGCAAGGATCAAGGTGCTTCAGACGGTGGTTGACGCGATAGAGGCCAGATTAAAGGAAGAGAAGAAAAAGAGGTAGGCTATGAGAAATCATGAAGTGACCAGACGACAGGCTCTGTTAAAAGAGGACGGCTCCTTAAGGGAGCCGGGATGGTCCAGGCAGCTGGTGCAAAGATATGACCGAAGTCAGATAAAGGCGCCAAAGTTCCGCATTAAGGAGTGGGATTATTATCTGGTGCTTAATGAAGAATTTGCCGGGGCATTTACCATATCGGATGACGGGTATATCGGCCTTCCGGCTACTTCTGAGGAGGGCAATACCGGGCAGCGAAGACGTCGGTGCTTGTCATCGTGACAGACCAGCATCAGGTGTTTGGCAAGATGAGCGGGAGGGCGGTCATGGATGATGGAAGGGTAATTGAAGTCAGGGATTTGATGTGTTTTGCAGAAGATGTACATAACAGGTATTAGAAGATGGATGGGAGAGCAGTCCAATGACGATCAGGGAACAGTTAGAACTTAGGGAGATTGAATATTTAAGTCCTTATGCAACGCTAAGCAAGGATTCAAGGGGAAGAGAGCGCGCGGAAGAAGAATGCGATATCCGTCCCGTCTTCCAGAGGGACCGGGACCGGATCCTTCACAGCAAGGCTTTTCGCCGCCTAAAGCAGAAGACGCAGGTATTCCTTCTTCCGAAAGGAGATCATTACAGAACCAGGCTGACCCACACGCTGGAGGTATCCCAGAACGCTCGAACCATAGCCAAGGCTCTTCGTCTCAATGAAGATCTGGTGGAGGCGATCGCGCTGGGGCACGATCTGGGACACACGCCTTTCGGCCATGCAGGAGAACGGGCGCTTGACGAGGTATGCCCTCTGGGGTTCCAGCATAACGAGCAGAGCGTAAGGGTGGTGAAGCGTCTGGAAAAGCAGGGCGAGGGACTGAACCTGACCTGGGAAGTGCGTGACGGAATCCTGAATCATAAATCCGCGGGCACGCCGCATACGCTGGAAGGACAGATCGTACGCCTGTCGGATAAGATTGCCTATATCAACCATGATATTGACGACGCGATCCGGGGAGGAGTGCTCAAAGAGGAAGACATTCCGAAAACATATCGGGAGATTCTTGGAAATTCTACCAGAGTCCGCCTGGATACAATGATCCATAATGTGATCATCAACAGCATGGACCAGCCGGAGATCCGGATGTCTCCGGAAGTGGAGCAGGCTACCATGGCCCTTCGCGCCTTCATGTTTGAAAATGTGTATAAGAATCCGGTAGCAAAAGGCGAGGAAGAGAAGGCCATTAACATGGTGACCAATCTCTATGAATATTATTGGAAGCATATCCGGCTGCTTCCAGACCAGTTCCTTGAGATGCTGGAGGAAGAAGGGGGTACGCCGGAGCGGATTGTCTGTGATTATATTGCGGGAATGACGGATACATACGCGATCAAGAAGTTCGAGGAATATTTTATTCCGGAATCTTGGAAAATTTAAAGGAAATCAAGTACTTTTGTCGAATATTATATATGAGGGTGTAAATTATGTATTATTCCGATGAAGTAATTGAAGAAGTAAGATCAAGAAATGATATTGTAGATGTAATCTCTGGCTATGTGAAACTTCAGAAAAAGGGAAGTTCTTATTTTGGACTCTGTCCATTCCATAATGAGAAGTCTCCCTCTTTTTCTGTGAGCCAGCAAAAGCAGATGTATTATTGTTTTGGCTGTGGGGCGGGCGGCAATGTATTCACATTCCTGATGGAGTATGAGAATTATTCCTTCGTAGAAGCGCTTAGGTATCTGGCGGACAGAGCAGGCGTGGAACTTCCGGAGCAAGAATACTCAAAAGAAGCAAAGGCCCGTGCAGACACCAAGGCTATTTTGCTGGAGATCAACAAGGCAGCTGCGCAGTATTTTTATGCACAGCTAAAAGGCAGCCAGGGCGCCCAGGCGCTCTCTTATCTTAAGAATCGGGAGCTTGGGGATGACACCATCAAGGCGTTTGGCCTGGGATATGCCAACAAGTACAGCAATGACCTCTACAAATATCTTCGTTCCAAAGGATATCAGGATGAGATGATCGCAAAGGCCGGACTGATTACCGTGGATGAAAGGCAGGGGGCTTACGACAAGTTCTGGAACCGGGTCATGTTCCCGATCATGGATGCCAACAGCCGCGTCATAGGCTTTGGCGGCCGTGTTATGGGAGACGGAAAGCCCAAATACCTGAACTCGCCGGAGACTATGATATTCGACAAGAGCCGTAACCTCTATGGACTGAACCGGGCGAGGAGCACCAAGAAGCCATATTTCCTTCTCTGTGAAGGATATATGGATGTGATATCCCTTCATCAGGCGGGATTCGCCAATGCGGTTGCTTCCCTGGGAACGGCGCTTACGCCGGGACATGCATCGCTGATCAAGCGGTATGTGCAGGAAGTCTATCTTACATATGACAGCGACGAAGCCGGCACCAAGGCAGCGCTTCGGGCTATCCCCATTCTGAGGGATGTGGGCATCACAGCCAGGATCATCCGGATGGAGCCCTATAAAGATCCGGATGAGTTTATCAAGAATCTGGGAGCCGAGGCTTTTGAAGAGCGGATCGGCAAGGCGAGGAATGGATTCATGTTCAGCCTGGAGATTCTGGAGAAGAATTATGACATGCATTCTCCGGAGGGAAAGACTGATTTCATGAAAGAAGTCGCCAGGCGGCTTGCGCAATTCGATGAAGAGATTGAGCGCGGAAACTATATAGAAGCGGTGGCTGGCGCCTATCATGTAGGGTTCGAAGATCTGCGCAAGCTGGTGGGCAGGATGGCGATCCAGACAGGACTGGCCAAGCCTGTGGAGAGGCCGAAGAGCACCCAAGGCAAGAAGAAGGAAAAGGAAGATGGGATTCTCAAGTCCCAGAAGATACTGCTGACTTGGCTTACATCAGACGAGGCGGTATTCCGTCAGATTGAGAAGTATATCACGCCTGCGGATTTTTCAGAAGGAATCTACAGGACGGTGGCACAGCTGCTCTATGAGCAGTACGAGAAGCATGACGTGAACCCGGCAAGGATCATGAATCATTTTACGGATGAAGAAGAACACCGCGAGGTAGCCAGCCTGTTCCACACAAAGATTAAGGAACTGACGACGGCAAAAGAGCAGGAAAAGGCATTGCAGGAAACGGTTATCCGGATTAAGAATCATAGTATAGAAGAGGCGACTAAGAAGCTGGACCCCACGGATATCAAGGGTCTTCAGCAGTTGATGAATGCAAAAAGGGAACTACAGGACCTTCAAAAACTGCATATTTCTATTAATTAAGGATAAAATATAAACAAGCAATGAGAGGATGGACGCTACATGGAAGAAAACACAGTGAAATTCGAGGAGAAATTAAAAGAACTGGTATCTCTTGGAAAAAAGAAGAAAAGTATTCTGGAATTACAGGAAATCAATGATTTCTTCTCGGATATGGAACTTGAGGCCGAGCAGATGGAGAGAGTGTTCGAACATCTGGAGTCCAATAACATTGATGTCCTGCGTATCAGCGGCGACGAGGATGACGATATCGACGATGTGGATATCGTGATCGCGGAAGAAGACGATGTGGACATGGAGAAGATCGACTTGAGCGTGCCGGATGGCATCAGCATTGAGGATCCGGTCCGCATGTACCTGAAAGAGATTGGGAAGGTTCCGCTTCTGACCGCAGAAGAAGAAGTGGATCTTGCGAAACGGATGGCTGACGGTGATGAAGAGGCCAAAAAGCGTCTGGCAGAGGCCAATCTGCGTCTGGTTGTCAGCATTGCGAAGCGTTATGTAGGGCGCGGCATGCTGTTTCTGGATCTGATTCAGGAAGGCAATCTGGGCCTGATCAAGGCGGTTGAAAAGTTTGACTATCATAAGGGATTTAAGTTCAGCACATATGCCACATGGTGGATTCGCCAGGCAATCACAAGAGCAATTGCAGACCAGGCAAGGACGATCCGGATTCCGGTCCACATGGTGGAGACGATCAACAAGCTGATCCGCGTGTCCAGACAATTATTGCAGGAATTAGGTCGCGAGCCTACGCCGGAAGAGATTGCGGCGCAGCTGGACATGCCGGTTGAGAGGGTCCGGGAGATTCTGAAGATTTCCCAGGAGCCGGTATCTTTGGAGACGCCCATCGGCGAGGAAGAAGACAGTCATCTGGGAGACTTCATACAGGACGACAATGTGCCAGTGCCAGCTGAAGCGGCTGCACAGACGCTGTTAAAGGAGCAGCTGGATGAGGTTCTGGACACATTGACGGAAAGAGAGCAGAAGGTATTGCGGCTGCGGTTCGGAATGAATGACGGGCGCGCCCGTACCCTGGAAGAGGTTGGAAAGGAATTCGACGTAACCCGCGAGCGTATCCGCCAGATTGAGGCGAAGGCGCTGCGCAAGCTCAGACACCCCAGCCGGAGTAGAAAATTGAGAGATTATCTGGATTAAGAAAGAGGCGCCTATGGAACTATCAAAAAGACTTACCAAAGTTGCAAGTCTTGTGACAGAGGGCGCCTCTGTTGCAGATATTGGAACGGATCACGGCTATATTCCCATCTATCTGATCGAGAATCAGATAGCCGCAAGGGCGATTGCCCTGGATATCAATAAAGGGCCTCTGGAGAGGGCCAGAATGCATATTGTGGGCCACGGGCTGAAAGGGCAGATCGAGACCCGGCTGTCTGACGGGCTTAAGGAAGTGAAGCCCGGAGAAGTGGACACGATGATTGCCGCCGGGATGGGAGGCGGCCTGGTTATCAAGATACTAAGAGAGGGAAAGCCTGTGGTGGATACGCTTAAGTCCTGTATCCTGCAGCCCCAGTCAGAGATACATAGAGTCCGTCGTTATGTGGCAGAGAACCAGATGAAGATCGTGGCTGAGGATATGGTGGAAGAGGATGGCAAGTTCTACCCTATAATGAAAGTGGAGCATGGAAGCAGCGCGCCTTATACGGAGTGCGAATACCTGTATGGCAAATGCCTGCTGGAAGAAAAGCATCCGGTGCTTAAAAAGTACCTGGACCGGGAGATGGGCATCAGGGAAAGTATCTTTGGCCAGCTGAGCAGGCGAAAAGGCAGCGAAAGCGCTGCCAGGCGTATGGAAGAGGTACGCGAGGAGATCGTGATGATTCGGGAGGCTCTGGAGTATTTTGACAGATAAGGCACAGGAAGAAGGGAGAATGCATATGCTGTGTAAGGATGTAATGGATGTGATCGAAGCGGCTTATCCAAGAGAGTATGCGCTGGATTGGGATAATGTAGGCCTGCTGGTGGGAAGAGATGATAAGGAAGTAAGGCGGATCTATATTGCCCTGGACGCGACGGATGAAGTTATTGACGCGGCGATCGAAAGCCAGGCCGACATGCTGGTGACCCATCACCCTATGATATTCGGCGCATTAAAAAGAATCAATAATCTGGATTTTATAGGAAACAGGATACTGAAACTGATCCAAAGCGACATCTCTTACTATGCAATGCATACGAACTACGACGTGCTGGGAATGGCCCGGCTGTCAGGAGAGAAGATGAATCTTTCTAAGGCAGAGGTTCTGGAAGCCACCTGCGAGAATGGACCTTCGGATAACGGCGAGGAGGGGATCGGGAGAGTGGCAGATCTGGATCACCCGGTAACTTTGCAGGAATGCGGCCATGAGGTGAAGAAATCCTTCCAACTGAACGCCGTCAAGATATTTGGAGATCTTGATGCCAGAGTGCGCAGGATCGCCATCTCCCCCGGGTCTGGCAAGAGCATGATAAAGGCGGCGCTTGATAAGAAGGCGGATGTCCTTATCACAGGAGATATCGGCCATCATGAAGGGATTGACGCGGTGGCCCAGGGGCTGGCAGTCATTGACGCAGGTCACTATGGCATCGAGCATATTTTTATGGAAGATATGAGGCAGTATCTGGGCAGTCATCTGACGGATGTGGAGGTGATGGCGGCTCCGATCGTACATCCATTTACAATCATGTAGCAGGAAAGAAATCAAAGAAAAGAGGCGGTTATAAGATGGAGAAGAAAATGTACAGCGTGCAGATAGGGGATGAAATCCGGCAGTACGAGGCTGGAACTACATACCGCCAGATTGCCGCAGAGCACCAGAAGGACTATGAGGATGATATCGTGCTGGTATTTATCAACGACCGGCTGCAGGAACTGCATAAGACGCTGGAAGGAGACTGCGTCATGCGGTTTGAGACTACGTCCGGGCCGATCGGGCATAAGACCTACAAAAGAAGCATGAGCCTGATGCTGGTAAAAGCGGTCTATGATGTGGCAAACCACGATGATATCGATAAGGTCCGAATCCATTATTCTGTCAGCAAGGGCTACTACTGTACGATTGAGGGGAATATTCGTCTGGATCAGGAATTCCTGGAGCATGTGGAGGCGAGAATGCGCGAGATGGTGGAGATGGATATGCCCATTAATAAGCGGAGCATCCATACGGACGATGCCATCGCCTTATTCGGACAGCACGGGATGCATGACAAGGAGCGATTATTTGAATACCGGAGGGTATCCAAGGTCAACATATATAGCATGAATGAGTTTGAGGATTATTATTATGGCTATATGGTGCCTAGCGCCGGATATCTTAGGTATTTCAAACTCTATCTGTATGATGAAGGGTTCGTGGTGCAGATGCCTACCCAGAAGAACCCAAGAGAGGTGCCTCCATTCGAGCCTCAGAATAAGTTGTTCCATGTGCTCAAGGAATCCACCCAGTGGGGCGATATGCAGGGCATAGAGACGGTTGGCGCGCTGAATGGCAAGATTACCAACGGCGACGGATTACAGGTGGTACTGGTTCAGGAGGCGCTGCAGGAGAAGAAGATCGCGGAGATCGCGGCGCAGATTGCCGAACGCAGAGAACGAAAGTTCATATTGATTGCAGGCCCGTCGTCTTCGGGAAAGACGACGTTCTCCCACAGGCTGTCCATTCAGCTTCGGGCTAACGGGCTGATTCCCCACCCGATCGCGGTGGACAATTATTTTGTGGAACGGGAAGTAAATCCGAGGGATAAGAACGGGGAATATGACTTTGAATGCCTGGAGGCAGTAGACGTAGAACTGTTTAACCGGCAGCTTAAGGAACTGCTGGCAGGAAAAGAAGTGGTGATACCAAGGTTTAATTTTGTGACCGGACATAAGGAATATGGGAGCGGCGTTAAGAAACTGGGAGAAAATGACGTGCTGGTGATAGAAGGCATCCATTGCCTGAATCCCAAACTGACGGAGAGCCTGCCGGATGAGAACAAGTTCAAGATATACATCAGCGCCCTGACACAGTTGAACATAGACGAGCACAACCGGATTCCCACCACGGATGGCCGCCTGATACGAAGAATCGTCAGGGATGCCCGCACCCGGGGATCTTCCGCTAAGCGGACGATCAGCATGTGGCCGTCTGTCAGAAGAGGAGAGGAGCGCAACATCTTCCCTTATCAGGAAGAGGCGGACGTCATGTTCAATTCAGCGCTTATCTATGAACTGGCGGTATTGAAGCCTTACGTAGAATCGCTGCTCTTTGGGATTGACCGGGACTGCCCGGAATATCTGGAAGCCAAGAGGCTTCTGAAGTTCCTGGATTATTTTGTGGGAATCGGAAGCGAGAATGTTCCTACCAATTCCCTGCTGCGGGAGTTCATCGGCGGTGGCTGCTTCAATGTATAAGGAATGGGGATGCGTAAGGCATCCCCATTTTTATGCGTCATTATGCTTATTTTGACTTGACTTCCCGCCACAGTTCGTTGTAGAGGGCGTCGTTTTCATCTCCCAGGAATTTGAAGGTCTCACAGTTCGCCAGTTCTTCCGGATCCGGGAAGGCTATGGGGCTGTTTCGAAGAGCAGGGTCTTCAATCAGCTGCCTTCCGGCCTCATTCGGCGTAGAGTAGGTGATGTAGTCAAAGTTCATCTTCGCGATATCCGGGCGGCAGATGAAGTTAATGAATTTCTCGGCATTTTCCTTGTGCTTGGCGTTCTTTGGAATGACCCAGGAATCAATCCACACATTGGAACCTTCTTTTGGTATCACGTATTCCAGATTGGGATTCTCCCACTGGGTGTAGATGGCTTCACCGGAGTAGATGACGCCAATGGCGGCCTCATTGCCAATCATTTTGTCTCGCACCTGGTCGATAACGTAGGCCTGCACAAGAGGCTTCTGCTTGATCAGCAACTTCTTGGCCGCCTCCAGTTCATCCAGGTCGGTGGAATTAAGCGAGTAGCCGAGATATTTCAGCGTGACTCCAAACGCGTCGCGCACGCTGTCCTGCATCAGGATATTATCCTTGTATTTCTCATCCCACAGTACGGACCAGCTGTCGATAGGCTCAACCACCATGGTCTTGTTATAGAGGATACCTACCGTTCCCCAGCAGTATGGCACGGAGTACTTGTTCTCCGGGTCGAACTGCCTGGACTGATCCATATAAGTATCGCCGATATTCCTGATATTTGGGATGTTGTCAAAATCAATCTCTGCCAGCAGGTCATTTTCTATCATTCTCTGTATCATGTAGTCGGAAGGGCAGACCACGTCATAAGCAATGGCGCCGGACTGGATCTTGGGATACATGATCTCGTTGGTCTCGTATTCCTCATAGACGACCTCGATCCCCGTCTCTTTCTCGAACATGGTGATAGTCTCCGGGTCCATATATTCTCCCCAATTGTAGACAATCACTTGATTATCGCCTCCTGTGGCTGCCTTGGAGCCATAGAAGAAGCCGCCCACGATTACCACCAATGCCATCATGACAGGAACGACCTTGCGAAGAAGGAAGCGGCCGGCCTTATGGCGCCTTATGCTTCTTGCGGTAACGGCCTTGTGCTTATCCGGCTTTTCATCCGGCGCGATGTTGACCAGAATGAGCAGCAGGAGCACGGACAGGAAGAGTATGGTGGAGAGCGCGTACATTTCCGGCTTGATGCCTTTTCGAACTTCGCTGTATATCTTGGTGGACAGGGTGTCCACTCCAGGGCCCTTGGTAAAATGCGTGATGATAAAGTCATCCAGCGACATGGTAAAGGCCAACAGGAATCCGGATGATACGCCTGGAAGGATATCCGGGAATACCACCTTGAAGAAGGCATAGACCGGAGAAGCCCCCAGGTCCAGGGCCGCCTCGTAAGTGCTTACATTGGTCTGCTTTAGCTTGGGCATGACGCTTAATATCACATAAGGAATATTAAAGGTAATGTGAGCCAGCAGTATGGTCGAGAATCCCAGCGAAAACCGAAATGCGATGAAGAGCAGCATCAGGGAGATGCCGGTCACAATATCCGCATTCAGCATGGGAATGTTGGTAACCCCCATCATGGTGGTGCGGAATTTCCGGTGCATGGCCTGGATCCCGATTGCCGCCGCCGTTCCTATGATCGTCGCGATCAGGGCGGACAGAAGAGCTATGATCAGGGTCGTATACAAGGCATTCATAATCTGCTCGTTCTTGAATAACTCTACGTACCATTTGGTGGTAAATCCTCCCCATTTGGAGCGTGTCTTCGATTTATTGAAAGACAGCACCATCAAGGTTACGATAGGAGCGTACAGAAGCACGAAGATGAGCACCAGGTAAAAACGCTGTAAGATTTTCTTGATCAAAATACAGTTCCCTCCCCATCTTTATCGTATTTGGCAATCAATGCCATACTGATGATAATAAAAATCATAAGTACCAGGGACAGGCCGCTTCCCACATGCCAGTTGCTTCCCTGTTTGAATTCCTGCTCGATGACATTGCCGATCAGCAGGATCTTGCTTCCGCCAAGCAAATCGGAGATGACGAAAGTGGTCAGCGCGGGCACGAATACCATGGTAATTCCGCTGATGATCCCAGGCACGCTTAAAGGCAGGATGATGCGCAGGAATGTCTGCACATTATTGGCGCCCAAGTCCCTCGCGGCCGCTATGACATCCTTGTCGATCTTGGCCAGCACGTTATAGATCGGAAGGACCATGAAGGGCAGGAAGTTATAGACCATGCCCAGAACAATGGCATAAGGCGTATTGATGATCTCCAGGGCAGGAAGGTTCAGGAAATCCAGGATCACATTGATGACTCCGTTCTTCTCCAGAAGATTCTGCCATGCCAGGGTACGCAGAAGGAAATTCATCCACATGGGCAGGATGAAGATCAGCACGATAAAACTGGACTGGTTAACGCCCAGGTTGGACAGGATCATCGCCAGAGGATAGGCCAGGAGCAGGCAGACCACGGTGCTCACAAAGGAAAGCAGGAGGGCAAGCCCCAATGCTTTCAGGTTCTCCGGCGTCGTAATATTTGCAATATTCAATAACGTAAAAGCCCCGTCCTTGTCGGTCAGCCCATAGTAAAAGATCATAAGGAGAGGGATGATGATAAAGGATACTGACCAGAAGAGATAAGGTCCGGCCAGCAGCCGCTTGAATTTTCTTGTCTTATTCCTCAATTGTAACCGCCTCCGCATCTTCAGACTCAGGTTTCTTCATAATCTGTATATCGAAAGGATCTACCTTGATTCCTACCTCTGTTCCTACCGGGAACATATCGGTGCTGTGTACCAGCCATTCGTAGTTATTGGCCAGTACTTCCATCTCATAATGCACGCCCTTGAAGATCAGATGGGTGACTACGCCCTCCATGATGCCTTCTTCCGGCTTCACCAGATCAATATCCTCCGGCCTTATAACTGCGTCCACCGGCTTGTTGCGTCCAAAGCCTTCATCCACGCAAGGGAAATTGACGCCCAGGATCTTAACCAGCCGGTCTTCTACCATGGTGGCAGGAAGAATGTTGCTCTCGCCGATAAAGTCGGCAACGAAAGCATTCTGCGGCTCATTGTAAATGTCCTCCGGCGTTCCGATCTGCTGGATGTAGCCCTGATTCATGACTACGATGGTATCGGACATGGTGAGGGCTTCCTCCTGGTCATGGGTAACATATACGAAGGTGATGCCAAGCTCGTTCTTGAGACGGATCAATTCATACTGCATATCCTGACGCAGCTTTAAGTCCAGCGCGCCCAGCGGCTCGTCAAGAAGAAGAACCTTAGGCTCATTAACGATGGCCCGTGCGATGGCGATACGCTGCTGCTGGCCGCCGCTTAAGGAGTCGGGAGTCCTGTCTTCAAATCCCTCCAGATTCACCAGTTTCAGGGCATAACGAATCTTGTCATTAATGTAGGACTGGGATTTGCCCTTGATCTTCAGGCCAAATGCGATATTCTGGGCAATGGTCATATTGGTAAAGAGGGCATATTTCTGGAATACGGTATTGAGCTGCCGCTTGTTGGGGGCCAGTTCCGTAATATTCTTTCCGTCAAAGATGACCTTTCCGGTATCCGGGGACTCAAAGCCGCCCAGAATCCGAAGAAGGGTGGTCTTTCCACAGCCGCTGGGCCCAAGCAGGGTCAGAAATTCATTTTCTCGAATATACAGGTTCAGGTCATCCAGGACCAGGTTTTCTCCAAAGGATTTTGAAATATTTACAATATCGATTAATTTGTGTGACATGATAGTCCTCCCGTATCATTTATTCTTATCTTTAGAAACTGGGCGGCGTGCTGACCCAGATGATGGTGGCGCCAGTGCTGTTTGGAGCCTCTATATAATGCTCGGAATGTGGGGTGAAGTAAAAAGATTCCCCTTTTTTGGCAGTGTAGACTTTTTTCCCGATATGGATCTTAACGGTACCTTTTAGCACATATCCGAACTCTTCCCCTTCATGGGGGACATCCCGGTAGGTGGAACCGCCTGGCTTGAGCGTGAGGCGGATAGGCTCCATCATATTCTTCTGGGCGTTGGGGATGATCCACTCGGTCTTATTCAAAAGTTCCGTATCTTCCTTTTCAAAATAATCTTCATAGTGGAAGACGACCTGCTCTTCCGGGTCTTCGCTGAAGAATTCATTGATGGTAGTCCCCAGGCATTGCAGAATGTCTACCAGGGTAGCAATGGAAGGAGAAGTAAGGTCCCGCTCCAGCTGGGAGATGAATCCTTTGGACAGTTCCGCCCGGTCCGCCAGTTCTTCCTGGGTAAGATTCTTGGCAATTCGCAGTTCTCTTAATTTCGGGCCTATTTCCATAAGTACCTCCTTTTTGCTGCGTGACAGTAAAAATAAACATAGAGTTTAGTATTTCTTAACTCGTGCGCAAGGCTCATTATACTATATATTTATAAAAAATCAAGAGATTTCTGGGAAAAAGTTAAAGTCCGGGCGCAGGAGGAACTGCGTGCCCGGACTGGGACTATTTTTGATAGATTTTCAGAAGGTTCTCCATGTTGCTGGACATGCCGGTCATCAGAAGATCCGCTATAGTGATCGCGGCCATGGATTCCACCACCACCACGGCTCTTGGAACGATGACGGGGTCGTGCCTGCCGGTGATAGTGATGGTGGTCTCTTCGCCTTCCCGGGTCACCGTCTGCTGAGGCTTTGAGATGGAAGGCGTAGGCTTGATGGCTGCCCTTAAGATGATGGGGCTGCCATCGCTTAAGCCGCCCAAGGTTCCGCCAGAATGATTGGTCTTCTTGCAGATATTGCCCTGGCAGTTTAAGAAGGCGTCGTTGTTTATGCTTCCCTTAGAGGCGGCGGCCTCAAAGCCGTCGCCGATCTCGATGCCTTTTACTGCGCCAATGGACATCAATGCCCTGGCAAGGCAGGCATCCAGCTTCTGGAAGACAGGATCGCCGATACCGGCAGGCATGCCGTTGATGCGGCATTCCACGATTCCGCCGGAAGAATCCTGCTCTTTGATGCATTGTTCCAGGTAAGCGGAAGCCCTTTGTGCATAATCGTCGCTGGGCATGTATAGACTATTATGGACAATGCAATCATAATCATAGGCAGATTCGGGAACCACGATGCTGCCGATCGCCTTGGTGTAGGCTCTTAGATGGATCCCAAGCTGATCCAGCATCTTGGAAGCGATGGCTCCGGCGGCAACCCGCCCGATGGTCTCCCTGCCGGAGGTGCGTCCTCCGCCGCGATAGTCGCGGAATCCGTATTTGGAATCAAAGGTATAGTCGGCATGTCCCGGACGGTAGCAGTCCTTGATCTTTCCGTAGTCCCTGGAACGCTGATCCTGGTTGCGCACCATGAGCGAGATGGGAGTACCGGTGGTGCGCCCTTCGAACACGCCGGAGAGGATCTCCACCTGATCTGATTCGCTGCGGGCAGTGGTATATTTGCTCTGTCCGGGCTTCCTTCGGTCAAGGAATCTCTGGATATCGCCTTCTGAGAGAGGAATCCCTGCCGGACATCCGTCGACGACGACGCCGATTGCCGGCCCGTGGGATTCCCCCCAGGTAGTCATTGTAAATAAGGTTCCATAAGTTGATCCAGCCATAAGTAAGTCTCCTTCATATATAATAGATATTCTTATTATATTAGAAAGGGGGCAAGCCTGCAATTATAAAATATTCAGGAAATCTTCATTATTTTTTTGTGATTTTTCCTGTACTTTTGCATATATGCATATTATAATGTTAGCGTGTGAGATTTTGAAAGAGGAGTAATATCTATGGGTGATACAGGAAAAAGAGCAGATGAGATTATTGAAGAGACCATGAAAGAAATCTATGATGACCTCAATAGTTCTGATGCTTTTAAAGAAACGGATGATGATTATGAAGATTCCCAGGAAGAAGAAATTGATATGGAAGATGATGATAGCGCTGACATATCTGCTGATGACGGTGTTCTTGAGACAGACAGATTCGATGAGATAGACGATGAAGATAGTCTGGAAGAGTATGACGATATAAAAGACGAAGAATTAGAATATGATGAATTGGAAGATGACGATATGGAAGAGACCGATATAGTGAAGGCGGCAAAGAAAAAGAAACGCAAGAAGACGGCGGCGATCGTGGCAGGCATCATTATCGGAGTCCTGGTCCTGATCTATGTGGGATTTGCCATATTCTTTAGCAGCCATTTCATGTTCTTTACGAAGATCAATGGGACGGACTTCTCTCTGAAAAGCGTAAGCCAGGTGGAGGCCTATATGAAGCAGCAGGTGGCGGATTATGTCTTAACGCTTAAAGAATCTGATGGCGGAAGCGAGAAGATCAGCGGCTCTGATATCTCTCTTATGTATGTTCCGGGCGAACAACTTGAGAAACTGGCTAAGAAGCAGAATAATTTCCTTTGGATCACTTCCCTGTGGAATCATCCGAAGATTTCATCAGAGATTGGCGTGGAATATGACAAGGATGCCCTTGCAAAGATAACGGAAGGCCTGGAATGCCTGAAGCCGGAGAACCAGACTGTTTCCGTGGATGCCCATCCGGAATTCCAGAACGACAAGTTTGTAGTGGTTCCAGAAGTGGTAGGCACCCAGATTGATACGGAGAAGTTTAATGAGGCCGTGACCAAGGCCATCAATGGATTCAAGCCGACTTTGGACCTGTTCAAGACAGGATGCTATATATTGCCAAGGTTTGTATCTGATTCACAAGAAGTCGTAGCGGCTACAGATGCCATGAACAGTTATCTGGGAGCAAACGTTACATATGACTTTAATCCGGCTACGGAAGTGGTGGACGCTTCCGTCATATCCCAATGGGTAACCGTGGATGCAGATATGAACGTGACTTTTAATGAAGAAGCGGTAAGAGCCTTTATCCAGTCCCTGGCGGATAAGTACGATACCAAGGGCAAGCCCAGGACATTTACGACGGCAACCGGCAATACGGTAAATGTGACAGGCGGAAGTTATGGATGGAAGATTGATCAGGAGGCAGAGTACAATGCGCTGATTGCTAATATCCAGAATGCGGAGACCGTTACCAGAGAGCCCAATTATGCGAGCCGCGCTGCAAGCCACGAAGGAAATGACGTGGGCAGCACCTACGCGGAGGTGGACCTGTCTAACCAGATGATGTATTTCGTTCAGAACGGCCAGGTGGTACTACAGTCAGGAATCGTGACCGGGAATCCGAACAAAGGAAACGGAACGCCGCAGGGAGTCTATTCCCTGGCATATAAGGCGCTGGATCAGGTGCTGAGAGGAACCAAGAAGCCGGATGGAACCTATGAGTATGAGACGCCGGTGAAGTTCTGGATGCCATTCAACGGAGGAATCGGCTTCCATGACGCTACATGGCAGTCATCCTTCGGCGGATCCAGGTATCAGACCAATGGCTCTCACGGATGCGTAAACCTGCCTTATGACGTGGCAGCCCAGCTTTATAACCTGATCACAGCGGGAACGCCGGTGGTGTGCCATTACTAGACGACGAAGAATATAGAAAAATGAGGATAAGATCATGTATGAATTATTAAAGAAGGATGGTCTTGCCAAAAGAGGAAGATTGCATACAGTACATGGGGTCATTGAGACCCCTGTATTTATGAATGTGGGAACAGCGGCTGCCATAAAGGGAGCCGTCTCGACCACGGATTTACAGGAAATCAAGACACAGGTGGAACTTTCCAACACTTATCATCTGCATGTCCGTCCGGGAGATGAAGTGATAAAGAAGTTGGGAGGCCTTCACAAGTTCATGGTCTGGGACAAGCCGATCCTGACGGATTCCGGCGGGTTCCAGGTTTTTTCTCTGGCAGGACTTCGAAGAATCAAGGAAGAGGGAGTGTATTTCAACTCCCACATTGATGGCAGGAAGATCTTCATGGGCCCGGAAGAGAGCATGCAGATTCAGTCGAATCTGGCCTCTACCATCGCCATGGCTTTCGATGAATGTCCGTCAAGCATAGCCGAGAAGGACTATATTGAGAAGTCGGTGGACCGGACGACTCGGTGGCTGATACGCTGCAAGAAAGAGATGGAGCGTCTGAACAGCCTGCCGGATACGATCAATCAGGAGCAGATGCTCTTTGGAATCAATCAGGGAGGCATCTATGAAGATATCCGTATCCGCCATGCCAAGGAGATCGCAGATCTTCATCTGGACGGGTACGCCATTGGAGGGCTTGCTGTCGGCGAGTCGCATGAGGATATGTACCGGATTCTGGACGCTGTCGTGCCGCATCTTCCGCAGAATGCGCCTACTTATCTGATGGGCGTGGGAACGCCAGCCAATATTCTGGAGGCTGTGGATCGGGGGGTAGACTTCTTTGACTGCGTATATCCCAGCAGAAACGGCAGGCACGGACACGTGTATACCAGGCACGGGAAGTTAAACCTTTACAATGCCAGATACGAACTGGATGAGCGCCCGATCGAAGAAGGATGCAGATGTCCTGCCTGCCGCACATATTCAAGAGCCTATATCCGCCATCTGCTGAAAGCAAAAGAGATGCTGGGAATGAGGCTGTGCGTGCTGCATAACCTGTATTTCTACAATTCTATGATGGAAGAGATCCGCCAGGCAATTGAAGAAGGACGGTATCAGGAGTATAAAAAAGAGAAGCTTGATGGGCTTATGTCCGGCAGGGAATAAATGTAAAATTTACATGAATTATACAAAATGACTTGATGAATGCAGCATTATTGTGTATGATAGCAATAGTGTTTAATGAGATTTAGGAGGAATTAGTATGTACACATTAGCAGCACAGAGTTCAGGAGGAAGTTGGGCATTACTGTTTGTAGTATATGCAGTAATCTTTGGCGGTTTCTGGTTTATCTTTATAAGGCCACAGAAGAAGGAACAGAAGAGAGTTCAGTCCATGATTTCTGAGATGGAAGTAGGAGATACCGTTCTTACGACCAGCGGTTTTTATGGAGTTATAATCGATATCAGCGATGACGATGTTATCGTAGAATTCGGAAGCAACCGGAATTGCCGTATTCCGATGCAGAAAGCAGCGATCGCTCAGGTAGAGAAGGCTTCTGCCGAGTAAGTATCGCGTGATAGAAGAGAATCCTGACAGGGAGACGTTTTTAAGACGTCTCCTTTTTTATTGAAACCTTACATCGTCTGTAAGTATGATTCGGTACGGCCATTTGCTATAATAAAAACAAAGAAAGGCAAGGGGGAGAAACGATGGATTGGAACAAGATACTTCAGGTCAAGAATGTCACCAAGAATTACGGGAAGGGCGAGAGCAGGACGGCAGCGCTTCGGGGCATCAGCTTTGACGTGCTGGAGGGAGAGTTTCTTGGGATCATGGGAGACAGCGGTTCCGGGAAGACCACGCTTCTAAACTGCATAGCCACCATGACCAGGCCCACGTCAGGAGAAATACTGCTAAACGGCGAGGCTATCTCTGCCTTCAAGGGAGCCAGGCTTGCAAAATACAGGGGAGGAAAGATCGGCTATCTGTATCAGGAATTTGAACTTTTGGATAACCTGACGGCGAGAGAGAATATCTTGCTGCCGCTGGCGCTTCATGGAATCACGCAAAAGCAGGCACAGGGGAGTCTTATGGAACTGGCGGGCCGGTTGGACATTGTTCCAGTGCTGGACCGGTTCCCTTCTCAGATGTCCGGGGGACAGAAGCAGCGCGTGGCGGCTGCCAGAGCGCTGATCACGCAGCCGGAGATCCTGCTGGCGGATGAGCCTACTGGAGCCCTGGACAGCCGCAATTCGAAGATTCTGCTGGATAAGATGGCGATCATCAACCGGGAGCAGAAGAAGACGATCATGATGGTGACCCATGATGCCAATGCGGCAAGCTACTGTACCAGGATTCTGTTCATACAGGATGGCCGCCTGTTCCACGAACTCAGAAGGAATCCCCGCAAAGAGGATCGCGAATCTTTCTATGAGAGGATCGTGGCAGTCATGGCACAGCTGGGAGGAGGAAGCGCAAATGTTCTTTAGGCAGATTCGGCGAAGTGCCGCAAAGAATCGGAAGAATAACAGCCTGTTTTTTGGAAGCCTGGCGGCTGCGATCGTAGCCTTCTATACTTTGCTCTCACTTGAGAGCCAGGATGTCATTCGCTTCCTCAAGACGTTGGAAAGTGATGCGATAGAGAGGCTGCTGCTGCTGATTCCTGTCGTGTATGCAGTATCTTTGTTCTTCGTATTCTTCCTGGTCTACTTCGCGTACCGCTACCAGATGGATGGGCGAAGGAAAGAATTCGGCCTGTACCTGATGCTGGGAATGGGCCGCGGCAGGCTATTTGCCATGCTTATGGGCGAAACGCTGTGGAACAGCCTGGTCTCTGTCCTGGCCGGTCTTCCGATAGCCTTGCTTCTTACAGAAGGAATCAGCCTGGCAACAGCCAAGGTAATCGGGCTTGGTATCGTCGGGCATAAGATATCCCTGTCCTTACCTGCCGTGCTGTGGACCGTGGCAGGATTCATCCTTGTGCAGTGTATCGCAATGCTGGCCTTGTGCGCCCAGTACAGCCGAAAAGAGCCAATGGAGCTGATGCAGGCAGTCGGGCCAGAACGGCAGGCAGCGGCGGGCGAAAAGAGGAGGAAAGCCAGCCTGATTCTTGGGCTCCTTCTTCTTTTGATGGCTTACGGGGCAGGGATCCTGCTTCTTCGTGGCTTTGGCCTGCCAGTGATCGCGCTGATCTTTCTGCTTGGAGGAAGCGGAACTTTCCTGGTGTTTCAAGGCATTGGATCCTTGATTGGAGAGCGCATACAAAGAAAGGGGCCCAGCCAGCCCGGCCTTTATACCTTTACTGGTAGACAGATCCAGGAAAGCGTGGTAGATCAGTATAAGGCATTGGCTGTAGCCTCGCTGTTGCTTTTGCTGGCGCTTGCGTGCATCTCCTTTGGCATTGGCATGGCGGCAGGAAGAGGCTCGGGCGAGACAAGGACGGCGGACTTCTCGGTCAAGGGGACAGAGGCTGAGATTCAGGAAGGCATCCGAAGGCTTGACGATCCGTCCATGATAGCGGGGTATTATCCGATGTATCTCGGACATATGGATATAGATGCGCATGCATATTCCTTAAAAGGCCTGCAGGAAGCGATCCTGAAGCAGCCAGATAGTACGCAGAAAAGCAGCCTTCAGGATCATCTGGGGTATGGACTGGAATATGTCATTTCCGAGGCCAGTTATAACCAGTTGCGCGCCTCCATAGGAAAAGATCCTATAGAACTGGGAACGGATGGGATCGGGCTATATACATCCATGAAGGATGACCGGGCATTTACAGACCTTCTGGAACACACGTTAAAGAGCAGGCCCGAAGTGAGCATCGACGGGCAGGATTACAGGCTGCTTACAGAACTTTACAGCGATAATGTGGTAGCGGACAGGGAAATTACGCTCTATATAGCCTTTATCGTTCCGGATGAGAAGTATCTGGCTTGGACCAAAGACGGGCAGGCGCCCTTCTGCTGGAATATAACGGTGAGCCAGGAGGCTGTAGATGAACTAGGGCTTATGCAGGCAATCCAGAAGGTGGATGAAAGACTTTCCTTTACCGGACTGGAATATGAAAGCTATCTCAGCGGGATTGGCAGGAACCTGTTCTATACAGTGGCATCCAGTTATCTGTCCATCTATCTTGGCGTCCTGTTCCTGCTGATCTCCAATACGGTTATCGGCCTTAAGTATCTGATGCAGCAGCATGCCTGCAGGCAGCGGTACCGGACGCTGCTTATGCTGGGGGCAGGGACGAAAGAACTGTGCAAGTGCGCGGGGCGCCAGATTGGCATCTTTTTCCTGCTGGCCATCGGCGTGGCGGCCGTCAACTCCATTTTTGCAGTGTGGTCCATGTTTGGCAGTTTTATGAGGCTGCCGGCGGGGACGGCTGCTTCCAAAGTTTTTTTGATGGCAGGGGTTGCATTTCTACTGTTTCTTGTGTTTGAATGGATCTATATCCATGTTGTCATAAGCGCCAGCCACCGGGAGATACGGACGCTTCGGGCAACGGACGGGAGGAATGCCTTGTGAGCAGGATTATAGTAGTGGAAGATGACAGATATCTAAGAGAAGAATTGGTAACGACATTTGAAAGGAAGGGATACTCGGCGTGGAGTATCTCTTCCTTTGATGAGGCGGAAAAGGAAATCCTTGCGTACGCCCCGGATCTGGCGGTGCTGGATCTCAACCTGCCTGGAAGGTCAGGATTCGAGCTTTGCAGGCGGCTGAAGGCAAGGGCGGCATTTCCTATTCTGATTTTGACGGCCCGGGATGCCCTGGCAGATGAACTGCATGCGTTGGGACTTGGGGCAGACGACTTTCTTACGAAGCCGTGCCATCCTGATCGGCTAACAGCCCGTGTGGCCCGCCTGATAAAGACCTATGGAAGAGTGCACGATTCCTTGCAGGCAGGGAGCCTGATCCTGGATTTGGACGCAGGCAGGGCGGCCTTTAAGGACAGGCATACGGATCTGACGGAGACAGAAGGAAAGATTCTTAAGACGCTGATGGAATATTATCCGCAGACGGTTCCAAAAGAAGAATTATTCGAAAGGCTGTGGGGCGGCAGCGAATTTGTAGATGACAACATTCTGCAGGTGAATATGGCAAGGCTTCGAAAGAGCATGGACCACATCGGCTTGCGGGAGGCGATCCGCACGGTGCGCGCCCAGGGCTATCGGCTGGAGGTGGAAAGATATGAGGGAGAATAGATGGAAGATCAGGCAGGAACTGCCGTGGATCATTCTGGTGGCTGCAAGCGAAGGCTTTTTTACCTTCGTACTGTGGCTGACAGCGCCGGATGCCTTCGGAAGCGTCGCTGTGATGGCTGCCATCTTTGCCGTGCTGGTCATCGCGTCCGGGTGCATCATAGGGAAGAAGCGACAGGAAAGGCAGATGGATGCGCTGCAGGCATGCCGCGAAGAACTGGAAGAAGCGGCTAGGAATTGTCAGGCGCAAGAAATGCAGGTTTACCAGGAGTATATCGAGGCATGGACTCATGAAGTCAAAACGCCGCTATCTCTGGCTACGCTGGTGCTTGATAACCACAGGGAAGAGATGTCTCCCTATGTCTATGACCGGATGGCTCATGTCCATCATGCCATCAGCGGCAATGTGGACAGAATCCTGTACTATGCAAGGCTTCAAGCGGACCATGTGGATTATAAGTTTGAGAGGCTGGATCTGGAAACTTGCGTCAGAGAGAGTCTGGATGATTTCCTTCCCATCGCAAAGGAACGGGGAATTGACGTAAAGACTGATATTGCGTCCATAGAAGTGATAAGCGACCGGAACGTGCTAGCCTTCATGCTTGCACAGATCTTGAGCAATGCACTCAAGTATGCAGACCAGGAATCCGGCCGGGTAAGCGTGGATGGCTGGATGGATGCTAAGGAAGAAGGCAAGGCACATCTGAAAGTCAGGGACAACGGAAATGGCGTGCCTTATGAAGATCTTCCCTTTATCTTCGATAAGGGATTCACCGGGCATAGGGCAGACTTCCGGAATTCTACAGGCATGGGACTTTACTTTGTAAAGAAGTATGCGGAAAAACTGGCAATTCAGGTGAAGATCGACGAGGTGCCTACGTCTGACAGCGGATTTGGGATTGAATTGATTTTATAAAGTAATATTTTCCTTGAAAACAGGAATACTTACAATATGTATTCCAAATATTTCAAGGAAGGGAGAACTGTTATGAAATTAAAGAGAATCCTGGCTGCAGGATTGGCATTATCTATGGTTGCCGGCATGGCTATGACTGGGTGCGGAAAGAAGGAGGAAGGAAAAGCATCCATCTATTACCTGAATTTTAAGCCGGAGGTGGCAAAGCAGTGGGAAGAGATCGCGAAAAAGTATAAGAAAGAGACCGGGGTAGAGGTAAAGGTGGTGACAGCGGCCTCTGGCACTTATGAATCCACGCTTAAGTCCGAGGTTGCCAAGAAGAATCCGCCGACTCTGTTTCAGATAAACGGGCCCATCGGCTATCACAACTGGAAGGATTACTGCCTGGATCTGGCAGATACGGAAGTCTATAACAATCTGACGGATAAGGATATGGCGATCCGGGGCGTGGACGGCAAGGGCGTCTATGGAATCCCTTACGTGGTAGAGGGGTATGGAATCATCTATAACGATGCGATCATGGAGAAATATTTTGCGCTGCCACAAAAGGCGGTAGAGATCGGTTCGGCAGAAGAGATTAAAGATTTTGAAACCTTGAAGGCAGTAGTGGAAGATATGACCAGGCATAAGGACGAACTGGGCATTGAAGGCGTATTCTCATCCACTTCTTTTGCTGCAGGGGAGGATTGGAGATGGCAGACCCATCTTGCCAACGTTCCGATCTACTATGAGTATCAGGAAAGCGGGGTGACAGACAAAGAGAAGATTGACTTTACCTACAACAAGAACTTTCAGAATATCTTCGATCTGTACCTGAATAACTCTTGTACGGAACCTGGACTTGTGGGCTCCAAGACGGTGGAAGACTCCATGGCGGAATTCGCCCTTGGCAAATCAGCCATGGTCCAGAACGGCAACTGGGGATGGGGACAAGTCTCTGACGTTAAAGGCAATGTCGTAAAGGAAGAGGATGTAAAATTCCTTCCAATCTATACAGGAATGAATGAGGATGCAAAACAGGGCCTGTGCATCGGCACAGAGAACTTCTGGTGCGTCAACAGTAAGGTGGATGAAGCCAAGAGGCTGGCTGCCATTGAATTCCTGAATTGGCTGACCAATGAGGAGAAGGGCAAGAAGGAAATGGTCAAACTTGGATTCATCTCCCCATTTAAGACGTTCAGCGAGGATGAGCAGCCGGACGATCCGCTGGCAAAAGAAGTAGTCAGATATATGAATGACAATGGACTTGAAACCATATCCTGGAACTTTACCTCATTTCCAAGCCAGACCTTCAAAGATAATTTCGGCGCGTCCTTGTTGGAATACGCCCAGGGAAGCAAGGAATGGAAAGCAGTGGTATCTGATATGAAAAAGGACTGGGCTGCGGAAAAAGCCAATTCATCGGACGGTGAATAGGGAAGGAGCAAGTTATGCAGAAGACCTTAAAGAGATATTTTCCTATTTTCGTGCTTCCGACCCTGCTGGCATTTGCGGTCGCGTTCCTGATTCCGTTCGTAATGGGAATCTATCTGTCGTTCTGTAACTTTACAACCGTGATCGATGCAAGATTCACAGGCATCAGCAATTATACGAAGATGTTCTCAAACCAGGACTTCCTGTCAGCGTTGTCCTTTACGGCAAGATTTACAGTTGTTTCAGTCATCCTGATCAATGCAGGCGCTTTTCTTCTGGCGCTTGCGCTTACAAAAGGAATCAAAGGAACCAATCTTTACCGAACCGTATTCTTTATGCCCAACCTGATCGGCGGCATCGTGCTGGGATATATCTGGCAGCTGATCATCAACGCGGTGCTTCTGCGATCCGGGGTTACCATAACCACCAGCGCAAAGTACGGCTTCTGGGGGCTGGTGATCCTCATGGGCTGGCAGATGATCGGATATATGATGATCATCTATATCGCTGGCATTCAGAACATTTCCACAGAACTGATGGAAGCGGCAAAGATAGACGGGGCTACGAATCTTCAGATATTGGGAAAGATTACGATCCCGCTGGTCATGCCCTCCATCACCATCTGCCTGTTCCTTACGCTTACCAACTCCTTCAAGCTGTTTGACCAGAATCTTGCGCTGACGGCCGGACTGCCGGGGAGGCAGACGCAGATGCTGGCGCTTGATATCTACAATACCTTTTATGGTAGAACCGGCTGGGAAGGCGTAGGGCAGGCAAAGGCAGTGGTATTCTTCGCGATGGTCGCGGCGATCGCGCTGCTGCAGCTTTATTTTACCAGACGCAGGGAGGTGGAGAACTGATGGGAAGGAAAAAAGCAAAGAAAGAGGAGGACGTAAGCGAACTGTCCCGGAGAGCAGGCATGACGCTGACCGTGGGAATCGGAGTTCTGGCGGTGATTTTCCTGCTCCCCATTCTGGTGGTGCTGCAGAATTCATTTAAAAGCAAGCTGTATATCAGCAATGAACCCTTTGCTTTACCGGTTGGCAATCTGTTTGCAGGGCTTGAGAACTACGTGGGAGGGGTAGAAAAGACCGGATTTTTGTCCGCATTCGGGTATTCCCTATTCATCACAGTATTTTCGGTAGCCCTCATCATACTGTGTACTTCGATGACCGCCTGGTATATCATAAGGGTTAAGAATCGATTTACCACGGCGCTCTATTATCTGTTCGTCTTCGCGATGATCGTGCCCTTCCAGATGGTGATGTTTACGATGACGAAGATCGCCAACATGCTGTATCTGGATAATCCGGTGGGAATCATATTTCTGTACCTGGGGTTTGGATGTGGCCTTTCAGTCTTCATGTTCTGTGGATTCATCAAGTCCATCCCGCTGGAGATAGAAGAGGCGGCGATGATTGATGGCTGCGCGCCTCTTCAGACATTTTTCAGGATCGTGCTTCCGATATTGAAGCCGACGGTGATCACCATCGCAATCTTGAATGCCATGTGGATCTGGAACGACTACCTGCTTCCTTATCTGGTCATCGGCAGCGACTATAAGACGATCCCCATCGCGGTCCAATATCTGAGGGGCGGGTATGGCTCCGTTGATATGGGCGCTATGATGGCGATGCTGGTACTGGCCATTCTTCCGATCATTGTCTTCTATCTGCTTAGCCAGAAGCATATCATTAAAGGTGTTGCCGCGGGAGCGGTAAAGGGATAGTGGAAAAAAAACTGGATTTGTGTTAGAGTGTAGAAGAAATGGCAAAAGGAGGAAGATTATGTTAGAAAATGAATTGACGGCCTTGGTGCAGACAAAATTAAATAAAGAGATGAAAGATGCAAGCGATAAGGAATTGTATTATGTCCTGCTTGCCTATACGAAAGAAAGACTGAAAGAGACGCCGGCGATTGAGGGCGATAAGAAATTATACTATATTTCCGCAGAATTCCTGATTGGGAAGCTTCTGTCTAATAACCTGATTAATCTTGGCATCTATGAAGAGGTGGCAGAAGTCCTGAAGAAAAATGGCAGGGAGCTTTCCCGGATTGAAGAAGTGGAGCCGGAGCCGTCCCTTGGAAACGGCGGACTTGGAAGGCTTGCCGCCTGCTTCCTGGATTCCATCGCAACTTTGGGCCTTGCCGGCGACGGAATCGGCCTGAACTACCATATGGGCCTGTTCCGCCAGGTATTTCAGGGGCACAAGCAGAAGGAAGTGCCGAATCCATGGATAGAGCCCGAGAGCTGGCTTACGGATACGGGAATTAGATTTGAAGTGCCGTTCCGTGATTTTACGCTGACTTCCAGGCTGTATGACATTGATGTTGCGGGCTATGAGAATGGGAAGAACAAGCTGCACCTTTTTGATGTGGAAGGCGTGGACGAGAGCATTATCGGGGACGGGATCAACTTTGACAAGCACAATATCGGCAAGAACCTGACGCTCTTTCTGTACCCGGATGACAGCGACAAGGCAGGCAACCTTCTTCGGATCTACCAGCAGTACTTTATGGTATCCAACGCGGCCCAGCTGATCTTAAAGGAATGCAAAGAAAAGGGATATGACCTTCGCCGGTTGCATGAGCATGTGGCGATCCAGATCAATGACACCCACCCGTCCATGGTGATCCCGGAACTGATCCGTCTGCTGGTGCAGAATCAGATCGACTTTAATGAAGCCATCGAGATCGTGCAGAAGACCTGCGCGTATACGAACCATACGATCCTGGCAGAAGCGCTGGAGAAATGGCCGCTGGATTACTTAGAGCAGGTAGCGCCGCAGATCGTGCCGATTATCAAGGATCTGGATACGCGCGTCAAGGGAAGATACCAGGATCCAAGGGTTGCCATTATAGATGAACAGAACCGCGTCCACATGGCACATATGGACATCCACTTCGGGCACAGCGTCAATGGAGTGGCGGCTCTTCATACGGAGATACTGAAGAATTCCGAATTGAAGCATTTCTATGATATCTACCCGCAGAAGTTCAATAACAAGACGAACGGCATTACCTTCCGCCGGTGGCTTCTGCACTGCAATAAGGAACTGGTGCGCTGGATCAGCGGGTATGTGGAGGAAGACTTCCGAAAGGATGCCAACAAGTTGGAGAAACTGCTGCGCCACATCGACAGCGAGATCGCATTAGAGAAACTCCTGGATGTGAAGCACCAGAAGAAAGTGCAGCTGGCGGAATATTTAAAAGAGACGCAGAGGCTGGAACTGAACCCGGATTCTATCTTCGACATCCAGATCAAGCGCCTGCATGAGTACAAGCGGCAGCAGATGAATGCCCTGTATGTGATCTATAAATATATGGAAATAAAGGCCGGAAAGAAGCCGCAGATACCAATTACCATGATCTTCGGGGCAAAGGCCGCGCCGGCATACACCATCGCAAAGGATATCATCCATCTGATCCTGTGCCTGCAGGAACTGGTAGATCATGATCCGGATGTGGCGCCATACCTCAAGGTAGTCATGGTGGAAAATTATAATGTAACCATGGCTGAACATCTGATACCTGCCTGCGATATCTCCGAGCAGATATCCCTGGCCTCCAAGGAAGCATCCGGAACGGGCAACATGAAGTTCATGCTGAACGGGGCGGTGACGCTTGGCACGGAAGATGGGGCCAACGTGGAGATCCACGAACTGGTGGGGGATGACAACATCTATATCTTCGGCGAGTCCAGCCAGCAGGTCATTGACCATTATGCGAACCGGGACTACCGGGCGGTGGATTACTATATTAATGACGAGCAGATCCGCTCCCTGATCAACTTCATTATCAGCCCAGAGATGATGAAGATCGGCGATCCTTACCATCTGCTTCAGATTCATGCGGAACTGATCCAGAAGGACTGGTTCATGACACTTCTGGACCTGAAAGACTATATTGCCACCAAGAACCGCGCATACGAAGAGTATGCGGATCGCAAGGCGTGGAGCAAGAAGATGCTGACCAACATCGCGATGGCAGGGTACTTCTCCTCCGACCGGACGATAGCGGAATACAATAAAGATATCTGGCATCTGAAATAATTTGAAATAATAGGAATATGGGCAGCGTGATTCGTCTTAAATCGCGCTGCCCCTGTGCTTTTATAAATGGTTTAATCAAGTTTTTCATAGGATACCAATTGGCCCAATGGGATACGCGTTGCCAAATGGCGTTCTGGGTCTGCCGGCGCTTCATCCGCATAGCCGATAGCCAGGATATTGATCGGCTCAAGAGAATCCGGCAGCTGAAATTCTTCTTTTATAATGTCTGGCTTGAAGAAACATATCCATACAGAACCCAGGCCAAGTTCCGTAGCTTCTAGCATCATATGGTCTGTCAAAATAGAAGCATCAATATCCGTGGTTTTTTTGCCGTCAAAAGGACGTTTCCATGCCTTGGAATGGTCGGCGCAGACAAGGATCGCTAAAGGCGCCCCATGTAGATTAGCAGCCTTGGAAATCTTTTTTAACCCTTCTTCTTGTTGTATGACCAGCAAGCGCACGGGCTGTAGATTAGCGGCGGTAGGCGCTACATGTGCAGCGTTTAAAATTTGATCAAGTTTTTCTGCCTCTACTTTCTTGTCTGTATATTTTCTTACAGAAAAGCGTGTTTTTGCAATATCCAAAAAATTCATAAAAAATCCTCCTTGATTTGTCGTTGTGTATCAGGTTAACCTATACTATAATTATACCTGCAATAGATTATATGACAAGAACGCACTATTAAGTTATATACTACCCAAAAAGAAAGTATGGTGATTTGATGAATACCAAGTGTTGTGAATTTACTTGTCCTGTCGAAGCGACAATCCAGCTGATTGGCGGCAAGTATAAATCGGTCATCCTGTGGCATTTGATGGGGAAGACATTGCGTTATAGCGAGATTCACAAGTTAATGCCTAAGGCGACTGATAAAATGCTGGCCCAACAGCTTCGTGAATTAGAAAAGGATGGACTTATAAATCGAAAGGTATATCCTGTCGTACCGCCAAAAACGGAGTATTCGCTTACGGATTTTGGCAATACCCTTTCGCCTATACTGTTCGAAATGTGTAACTGGGGCAAACAGTATTTGGACTATCAATAAATGCTATAAGCCTAAAGCATATTGCACAAAATTGCATACATGATTAGTAATGAGAACAATTATCAGAATAAGGCTTGATATTTTTATTTCCGGGTGATATACTGTGCGGGAAAATGAAAACCTGATACACGAAAGGGGATAAATTAGAATGGCACAGTATGAACAGTGGGAAGGTTTTAAGGGAAGGCTATGGAAAGATGACGTTGATGTAAGAGACTTTATCCAGAACAACTACGTTCCGTATGAAGGCGACGCGTCATTCCTGGCAGGCGCTACAGAAGCAACCGACAGACTATGGGGCAGATTGCAGGAACTTCAGAAAGAAGAGCGTGCTAAAGGCGGAGTACTGGATATGGAGACAGAGATCGTATCCGGGCTTACGGCTTATGGCCCTGGATATATTGAGGAAGATATGAAGGATCTGGAACAAGTGGTGGGCCTTCAGACGGACAAGCCGCTGAAGCGCGCTTTTATGCCCTACGGCGGTATCCATATGGCGGAGAAGGCCTGCACCACCTATGGCTACCAGCCAAGCGAGAGACTTCACGAGATATTTACCAAATACCATAAGACGCACAATCAGGGCGTATTTGATATCTATACGCCGGAGATGAAAAGGGCGCGTCACAACAAGATTATTACAGGCCTGCCGGATACGTATGGCAGGGGACGCATCGTAGGGGATTATCGGCGCGTGGCTCTCTATGGCATCGACTACTTGATCGAGCGTAAGCAGCAGGACTTTATCCGCGGCGAGAGGCACGGCATGAAGGGTACGGACTTCCGCCTGCGGGAAGAGATCGCAGACCAGATCAAGGTATTAAAAGAAATGAAAGAGATGGCTTGGGTGTATGGCTATGACATCTCGCAGCCGGCCAAGGACGCGAAAGAAGCGGTGCAATGGCTCTACTTCGGCTATCTTGCAGCCATCAAGACCCAGAACGGGGCAGCTATGAGCGTAGGACGCATTTCCACATTCCTGGATATCTATATGCAGAGAGACTTGGAAAAGGGAACGCTTACTGAGACGCAGGCTCAGGAATTGATCGACCACATGGTTATGAAGTTTCGGATGGTGAAGTTTGCAAGGATCCCGTCATATAATGAACTCTTCTCCGGAGATCCGGTCTGGGCGACCCTGGAGGTGGGAGGACTCGGACAGGATGGACGCTCTATGGTGACGAAGAACGATTACCGATTCCTTCATACCCTGGAAAACATGGGTCCATCGCCGGAGCCGAACCTGACGGTGCTCTATTCCCCGCGCCTGCCGGAGAACTTCAAGAAGTATGCGGCCATGATATCCGTGACCACAAGTTCCATCCAGTATGAAAATGATGATGTCATGCGCCCGGTATGGGGGGACGACTATTCTATCTGCTGCTGCGTGTCAGCCACCCAGACAGGCAAGGAGATGCAGTTCTTCGGCGCCCGCGCCAATCTGGCGAAATGCCTGCTGTATGCCATCAATGGCGGTATCGATGTAAAGTCGAGAGAGCAGGTAGCGCCGGCGTACAGGCCGATCACCTCAGAGTATCTGGATTACGATGAAGTTATGGAACGATATGACGCTATGATGGAATGGCTGTCAAAACTGTATGTGGACACCCTGAATATGATTCACTATATGCATGACAAGTACAACTATGAGGCAGCGGAGATGGCGCTTATCGACACGGATGTAAGACGTACATTCGCCACCGGGATCGCCGGATTCTCTCATGTGGTCGATTCCTTGAGCGCGATCAAGTATGCCAAGGTCAAGGTGATTCGAGACGAGGACGGCCTGGCGGTGGACTTTGAGACGCAGGGAGACTTCCCAAGATACGGGAATGATGACGACCGTGCGGACGAGATCGCAATCTGGCTTCTCAAGACATTCATGCATAAACTTAAGAAATGCCATACCTACCGGAATTCTGAACCCACAACCTCAATCCTTACCATTACGTCCAACGTAGTATATGGCAAGGCTACCGGATCGCTGCCGGATGGAAGAAAAGCAGGAGAGCCACTGGCGCCTGGGGCGAACCCATCATACGGCGCGGAGAAGAACGGGCTGCTGGCGTCTCTGAACTCTGTGGCGAAGCTTCCTTATGAACTTGCCCTTGACGGAATCTCTAATACGCAGACCATCAGCCCGGGCGCGCTTGGGCACAGCGATGAGGAGCGCACGGACAATCTGGTAGGCGTGCTGGACGGATATTTCAGCCAAGGAGCGCATCATCTGAATGTAAACGTGTTTGGCACCGAGAAACTAATTGATGCTATGGAGCACCCAGAAAAGCCGGAATACGCCAATTTCACGATTCGCGTGTCCGGATATGCGGTTAAGTTCATTGACCTGACCAGGGAACAGCAGATGGACGTTATCGCCAGAACCTGTCACGATAGAATGTAAGAAGGAGCAAGAGTATGACAAAAGGATACATTCATTCTTTGGAAAGTTTTGGCTCTGTAGATGGACCAGGCGTCCGCTACGTGATATTTACCTCCGGCTGCGCCATGCGCTGCCAGTTCTGTCACAACCCGGACACCTGGAATAAGAGGGCAGGAACCCCTTATACTGCGGATGAACTAATAGAAAAGGCGCTAAAGTACCGCTCTTACTGGGGAAGCAAAGGCGGGATCACAGTCAGCGGAGGCGAGCCCCTCTTACAGATCGACTTCTTATTAGAACTATTCGAAAGGGCCAGGCAGGAAGGTATCCATACTGCCCTTGATACCAGCGGAAATCCATTTACAAAAAAAGAGCCGTTCTTTGGAAAATTCCGAAAACTGATGGAGTACACCGATCTGGTGCTGCTGGATATCAAGCATATCGATGACGGACAGCATAAGATTCTGACCGGACAATCAAACCAGAATATCCTGGAACTGGCAGGATATCTCTCAGATATAGGAAAGCCAGTCTGGATCCGCCACGTCCTGGTTCCGGGAAGAAGCGATGAAGATGCATATCTCATAAGACTTCATGACTTTATCGCGACCCTGAAGAATGTAGAAAAAGTAGAAGTTCTTCCCTACCATACGCTGGGCGTATATAAATGGAAAGAACTGGGGCTTGAGTATCCCCTGGAAGGGGTGGAGCCCCCCACAACAGAACGCGTGGAGAACGCCAAGCGTATATTGAACACGTAACAAAATGAAGATGTGCACGTAACACTTTTGAAAAGTGTTACGTGCACATCTTCATTTTGTTACGTGTCAACTTGCCTCAACTGGTGCGTAAAATCGTCACAACTGGTGTGTCAAATTGAACCGGTCAGCCAGAAGGAGCCAGTTGGCTCGAAATAGTTGCATTATCTGCCAGTAGGATACGCCTCTTAGGCCGAACTCTTCGACAAGGTCAAATTTCCTATTCAAGCTGCGGACATCTTCGAACCACACTTCGTGTTCTGTTCCGTTGGACCAGTAGCGGAAGAAAGGAGACTGGGCGATATCGTCAAATTGGATGGCCGCGCCTCGGGAAATGGCCAGCTGCACGGCTTCCACATTGCCGATGGTGCGGGCGCGGGAGGTGCCTCGCACGAAGGGCAGCGTCCAGTCATAACCATAGTTGGGTATCCCCAGATGGATCTTGGAAGGGGGGATCACGGTGACCGCATATTCCACCACCTCCCGGACCTTATTAAGTGGGGCGACTGCCATGGGGGGCCCGTAGGTGTAGCCCCACTCGTAAGTCATTAAAAGGACATAATCCGCAGTCTCGCCCAGCCTCCGGTAGTCTTTGCCCTCATAGAGAAGCCCGGTCTGGGTATCCGAGGTCTTCGGTGCCAGAGCGACGCTGGTCGGATACCCGAGGGCGCTTACGGCTTCTTGCATATAGGCGACGAAATCTACAAAGGCATCCCTGTCATTGGCGAGGATATATTCGAAGTCGATGTCCAGCCCCTGGAATCCTCGGGTCGTGATCTGCTCCACAATCGCATCTTTAAGCCGCCTTCTGGCATCCAGGTCATTCACAACCTGGGAAATCAAGGAATTGTTAAAACGTCCGTCCGGCCCAAAAGGCGTCAAGGTAAGAATTGGCGCTGTACCAAAGGCTCTGGCGGTATCAATCATCCAGGCGTCATCCAGCAAAGGCCCGATCAGCTCCCCTTCCATTGTAAATCCATAGGAAAATATATAGAGATAGGAGAGATAAGGGAGCGTCTCCCGAAGAACCCACGGGCTGATAAAGGGATAGGCATATCCGCCTGCATAGATTGAAGAGCGGGGAGAAGAGATACCCGCAGGCGTTGGAAGCAGCAGGGCTTCGCCTATGGCAAGCCGGTATGGATAGGGAATCTGGTTCAGATAGACAATTGTAGAAACAGGAATGCCATAGGCGGCAGCAATGCTGTCCACGGTATCTCCTGGCTTAACGGTATAGATGAGCATGGCAATTCTCCCGAATAGTCGATTCAGATAATCGTATGAGAGTGATGGCGGATATATAACTATAATTTCGAACCCCAAACCTCCTTTTTGCATATAGTAGAATAAGGCTAAAGGCTCGCTTATCGCAGAGCCTTTTACGAATACAGGAAGTGACGGCATGAAGTATTGCAGGCATATGGCGGATTTAAGCCCGGGGGATAGGGCTGTTGTGACAGACATCTGCATGAATACGGATATGCGCAGACGTCTGCAGGACATGGGGCTGATAGAAGGAACTCTGGTAGAATGCGTGGGTATCAGCCCTCTTGGAGATCCATGCGCATATTTGATTCGCAGGACGGTAATTGCGCTTCGCAAGGAGGATGCCAGCCAGGTGAGGATCAGGCTGGTCGCATAGGGGCACTGGCCTTTCTAATGATAAAAAGAAGACATTTATCAAGAATATCTGCATGGACCGCACAGGACAGACGTAACTTTCATATACTATTATAAGGCTATGGCCCAAGCAGGACTGCTGGGGCTTTTTGTGAAATAAGGCGGTGATCATATGATTCGTTACCTGCATATGGAAGAGGGGCGGTGGTGTCAGAATGGGTAAGGTTCTTGCACTGGCGGGGAATCCTAATGTGGGAAAGAGCACGGTGTTTAACGCGCTGACCGGGCTGAAGCAGCACACGGGAAACTGGCCGGGAAAGACGGTGAGTAATGCCCGAGGCACTTGCGACTATAATGGAAGGCAGTATGAACTGGTAGATCTTCCGGGATGCTATTCGCTTATGGCACATTCCGAGGAAGAGGAGATTGCGCGGGATTACATATGTTTTGCACATCCAGATGTAGTCATTGCCGTCTGTGATGCCACCTGCCTGGAGCGGAACCTGAATCTGGTGCTTCAGATTATCGAAGCGGCTGAGCAGGTGATCGTATGCGTGAATCTGATGGATGAGGCGGCAAAAAAGCAGATTCATATAGATATCAAGGGGCTTTCAAAAGAATTGGGCGTGCCTGTGATCGGAATCACCGCAAGGGAAGAAATCGGCTTGGAACGCATCTTTCTAACGCTGCAGCAGATGGAAAAGCAGAAGAGTCATAAGCTCTTGGCCTTTGTATATGAAGGACCCGTGGAACGGGCAATCGGCATGCTGGAGCCAGCGGTAGAGTGGGCGACAAAAGGAGAAGAGAATACCAGATGGTTCTGTGCCCGCCTGCTGGATGCGAACAGCAATCTTCTGGATTCCATGGAGGAATATCTAGGTTATTCCCTGGTGGAGGATGCGGAGGTTGCAGGAGCACTGAAGGAGGCGGTAGAATACCTGGCCCAAGCCGGATATTCGAAGGAGAAGATCAGCGATGCCATCGCCGCGTCCTATATCCGCAGGGCAGAACAGATCAGCAGGAAGACGGTACAGTACGGGAAGAAGGATTATGACCGCAAGGATCGGAGGCTGGACTGGATCTTTACCAGCAAGAAGACCGGATTCCCGATCATGTTCCTTATGCTTCTTCTGGTGTTCTGGATTACCATCTGCGGGGCCAACTACCCGTCCCAGCTGCTCTCGGATGGGCTGTTCTGGGGGGAAGATAAACTGGTACTGGCGGTGCGGGCGGCCGGCGTCCCGAAGATGATATATGAGCCGCTGATCTATGGCGTATACCGGGTTGCCGCCTGGGTGGTATCCGTTATGCTGCCTCCGATGGCAATATTCTTTCCGTTATTTACGCTGCTGGAGGATCTGGGGTACCTTCCAAGGGTTGCGTTTAATCTGGACCATTGCTTCCAAAGATGCCATGCCTGCGGCAAGCAGGCGCTGACTATGTGCATGGGATTTGGCTGTAACGCTGTGGGAGTGACGGGATGCCGTATTATAGATTCTCCCAGGGAACGGCTGATCGCCATTATCACCAATAACTTTGTCCCTTGCAATGGCAGATTTCCCATGCTCTTGTCCATTATATCCATGTTTCTGATTGGAAATGCGGCGGGCATATTTTCCTCTTTTTTATCGGCTTTGCTGCTGGCAGGCGTCATTGTGCTGGGAATTCTGATGACGCTGCTAGTATCCCGAATCCTGTCGGGAACCATCCTAAAAGGGCTTCCTTCGTCATTCACCCTGGAATTGCCGCCATACCGCAGGCCGCAGATTGGCAAGGTGATCGTGCGTTCCGTGCTTGACAGGACAGTCTTCGTGCTGGGAAGGGCGATCGCGGTGGCAGCCCCGGCAGGGCTTGTCATCTGGCTGATGGCGAACTTTAAGGTGGGAGACGCCACGGTGCTGGCCCGCTGCGCCGACTTCCTGGATCCATTTGCCCGGCTGATGGGGCTGGACGGCATCATACTGCTGGCCTTTATCCTGGGGATGCCAGCCAATGAGATTGTAATGCCCATTGTGGTCATGTGCTATCTGGCTCAGGGCAGCCTGCTGGAACTGGGAGACAGCCAGGCCATGTGGACGCTGCTATCCCAGAATGGATGGACCTGGGTCACGGCAATCAGCACCATGCTGTTTTCACTGATGCACTGGCCCTGTGCTACCACCTGCCTTACCATACGCAAAGAGACGGGAAGCCTTAAGTGGATGCTCCTTTCCATTCTGGTCCCAACGGTGGCCGGCATTGCCGCGTGTATGGCATTTACGTTCATAGCCGGGCTTGTCATGGCATAGTTTTGTTATGATAAGAATAGTGCAGGTTACGGGGGAGATAGGAAGATGCATATAAACGAGAAGCAGGGGGCCATGCTGGAAGTTTTCCTTTTATGCCTTATGCTGGCAGGAGGAGGCATTCTAAGCTGGAATAGGGGGGATGCCGATACGGAGAGCCAGGTAAGGTCTGTCCGTCAGGAGAGTTCTGAAGAAAAAGTAAAGGATCCGGGCACTTCTGGAAAGGAGCGGGCACAGGAAGAAGAGAAGGATTACATAAAATGGGTGGAATTCAACGTAACTTGCGAGGCAATGAAGAAGGCGTACCAGTATGATCTGGATAGTTATGGAAAGGATCCGCATCTTCATTGGGTGGATCTTCTGGCAATTCTAGGCACCAAGTACGGTGGAGACTTCACCAGGTACCAGGAGGAAGATCTGGCGGATATCGCCGAAAAACTGCTGGATGGAAGCCAGACGGTTGAGGAAATGACGAAGGATATGGAGTATTATCCCTACTACCGGGAAGCATACGGCGCGGTCCTTGACGGGATGGTGGGGGAATTCCAGTACGTACATCCGAAGAAGAAGGTTTATGGACTGAAGGCCTACAGCCCGATTGCGAAGGAATTTCCCTATTCGGATTATGATGACTTTGGCGTGTCCAGAAGTTATGGATATAAGAGAAATCATCTGGGGCATGATATGATGGGGCAGGTAGGAACGCCTGTGATCGCCGTGGAATCCGGCTATGTATCAGCGTTTGGATGGAACCAGTATGGTGGCTGGCGCATCGGTATAAACAGTTTTGACGGCAGGCGCTATTATTACTACGCCCACTTAAGGCAGAACCGCCCTTATGCAGAAGGTTTAAAAGAAGGAGCGGTGGTGCAGGCAGGGGATGTCATCGGATATATTGGCAGAACCGGCTACAGCACGGAAGAGAATACGAATAACATCGATGAGTATCATCTGCATTTTGGCCTGCAGTTGATTTTTGACGAATCCCAAAGGGAAGGAAATAACGAGATATGGGTCAGCTGCTACGAATTGACCAGATTTCTTTCCCAGAACCGCTCGGAAGTACAGCGCGATGATGAAACGAAGGAATGGACCCGCGTCCGCCAGATAAAGGACCCGGAGGCAATCCGCTATCGGAACGAGCAAAAAGAAAAATCAGGGACAGAGCAGTAAACTCTATCCCTGAAACATATTTTCCACGTAACTGTTCATTTCTTCCCGGCTTTTGACCTGGCGGGCTCCATCCACGATTCTTTCCTGCTCCTGTTTCGAAAGAGAGGCAAAACGGCTGAGAATGTCGGAATGCTGGGCCAGAGACATGGTAAAGCCAATGGGAAGCTCTTCATTGTCTATCATTTGCTATCACCTCATAGTTAGGATGTGCAATAACAGGAAATTTATGAGACTGAATTGAAATCAGAAATTTTATTAAAATCATATAAATAGATTGACTAAATAAACTGAAAAGGCTAATATAAAGATAACAAGAGGATATTTACCTACACAGATGAGAAAGGGGTTGTTGGTATGCCTGAAACAATTCGAATATTTGTAATTGTCACATGCGTAATCTTGATCGGAGCGCTGCTTATCTTGTATATAGGCGGCCGGGCGGATGCTAAGAATAATCTGCTTCACAGGGCTTGGAACTCCTTTTTATGTGCATACCTGAAATTGGATATCCATATGAGTTATGGAGCCGATTATCTAAAGAATGGACGCAGGACCACATATGAGGAGGAATTCGCAGGCTACCGTCCGCAGGGAGAAGCAGGAGAGGGGATCCGCAGAAAGAAGATGCGTCTGGAAGAATTGCAGAAGACGGGAGGCAATCGGCAGGAGTTAGGAAAGAAGGATCGGTATAATCTTAAGATATTAAAATAAAGCTCTATAAACATTTGAAGATGGGGACGTCCCCCATGATCTAGAGGATCGTGGCCGGGACGTCCCCGTTTCTTTGCGAGGCTTGCATTTCGCGGGAGAATGGTATAATATCAATTGCGACTAGAAAGAAGTTGGTGGATGATTATGAGATTAAAGAAGAAGATGCCTTACCGGGAGCGCATACGAAGGTTCTACAGGCGTTTCTGGTGGCAGCTGTGGCTTCTGGCGGCGCTGGCCGCAGCGGCTATATTTGCGTTCCATAACGAAGGGCTCTATGATACGCCCGTGGGAAAGATCGTGAAGGTTGACACGCAGCAGTCGGGAACGGCTACCAATTATAATTCCCTGTCTGAGAATGACTCGGAACCTGTCTACTGCCAGAAGATGACGGTGAAGATACTCAATGGCAGGCATAAAGGAAAGCGAGTTACGGTGGCGGGAGAATACGACTATACAGGCATGGATAAGGAAGCATACAGGAGGGGAGACAAGGTGTTCCTAAGTCTCTCGGGAGAAGACAAGATATCTTCTGCCAGCATCAAAGGGGTGAAAAGAGACCAGTACGCCGTTCTACTGGCAGTCATCTTGGCCTATCTTGTCATCATCCTTGGCAAAGGAAGGGGGATTCTCTCCCTGTGCTCCATTGGCATGAATATTGTCATCTTTCTCTATGGGCTGGCCCGCTATGAGGCGGGGGATGACCTTATGGGGATCTGCGTGGCCATGATCGTGGCACTCACGGTGCTGACCTTGTTCCTGGTAAATGGAGTGAACCGCCGATCGCTGGTGGCGATTCTATCCGCGCTTGCGACGGCCGCCCTGACGATGGAAATTTTTCTTCTGGCTATGGAATATGGAGGAGAGATAGACTATGCGGCTCTTGACTATGTGGCGGGAGGACAAGATCTGGAATCCATCTTTATCGCAAGCGTGGCTATTGCCGGACTCGGAGCAGTAATGGATGTGGCGGTGTCCATTGCGGCTGCTTTGAATGAACTGATCTTAAAGGATCCCGGGATCTCTGTAAAGAGTCTGGCCCGCTCAGGAAGAGAGATCGGGCATGACATCATGGGGACCATGATCAATGTATTGCTTTTTACCTATATCTGCGGGCTGATTCCGCTTATGATCATGAAGATGAAGAATGAGGTAAGCTTGCTGACGATCGTTCGCCTGCAGATACCTTTTGAAATCAGCAGATTTCTGATCGGAGGCATCGGAATCGTGCTGGCAATCCCAGTCAGCATCGCATTGTCCTCCATAATACTGAAGATAGGGAGGAAAAAGACATGATCTATATTCTGGCGGCTGTATTCTTCCTCCTTCTGTTGATTGTAGGGGGAGACAGAGGCGCGGTATCTCTGATAACCCTGGTTGGAAATATGCTGGTATTTCTGGCGGCCGTGGTGGCGATGGCAGCCCGGATCCATCCAATCCTCGTGACGGTGGCAGGAAGCGTGGCAGTCAACTGCATCACCATCCTCTATCAGAACGGAACCGGGAAGAAGTCCATCTCCGCACTTTTATCCGTAGGGGCGGTCATGCTGGCACTTCTGGTATTCGTTTTCTGGATTGGGGGGAAGATGCACATTGGCGGATTGAATGAGATTGATATGAAGAGTGATCTGAGTCTGTACTATTCCTTTAATATCCATGTGGATATGCGGATGGTATGCATATCCATGATTATCATCGGGCTACTGGGAGCGGTGATGGATTCGGCGGTTGCCATTTCCTCCTCCATCTATGAGGTGTATGACAACAACCCTGATCTGGGGACGAAAGAACTGTTTGAGTCTGGAATTGCCATGGGCAAGGATGTGATGGCGACCACGCTGAATACGCTGAATTTTGCCTATATAGGGGAGGCGCTGATGCTGATATTGTACTTGAGGCAGTACCATTATTCCTTGGTGTCCATGCTGAATGCCAAGGCATTCCTCCAGGACTTTGCCTGCATCGTGATCAGCGCCATAGGCTGTATTCTTGTGATTCCGGTATGTGCCGGGATCACCGCCAAGATCCTGAAGGAGCAGTAAGGTCAGATGTCGATGGACTTGATCTGCGGATACTCCTTTAGTAATTGAAATATATCATAGATATCGTAGGCTTCAGGGAAGCGTACATACAGCCGGATCTCCAATGTTGCTGCGTCCACACGCTTGGCAGTAATATTGGAGATTTTTATCTTCTTAGTGGCAAAGATGTCAGTTAATAGGACCTTGATGTCCTCGGATCCGTCTACCAGGATGGTGATCTGCTCGATGGATGAACTTCTGGGGTGGAGGAATCGGGTATGGAACAGAAGTTGAAACAGGAGGATGAGCAGGGTGGAAGCGGCGCTTAAGATATACATGCCTGCGCCGAACGCCATGCCGATGCCTACCGTTGCCCAGATTCCGGCAGCAGTGGTGATGCCCATTACATTCATGTGGCGGGTGAAGATGACGCCGGCCCCCAGAAAGCCGACGGCAGTAACCACTCCGGCAGCAATACGGGAGGGGTCAAGCCCGATATGCTCCATAAAGAGTATGTCGTAGAATCCATATTTGGATATGAGCATCATTAAGGAGGAGGCCAGAGCCACGATAGCATGAGTACGGATGCCGGCCATCTTCATATGGCTTTCCCGCTCATAGCCGATCATGGCGCCGCAAAGGGCTGCCCCCAAAAGACGCAGAAAATAGATCAGTTGAATATTCATTGTAAAAGCCATGCAGGCACCTCCTGATTCTTGCCGGATATGATCGCTTCCAAAGTTCCATTCGTATCTACTATCTATTATAAGCGAAACTGGGAGGAAAAACTACCAGTTTTGATGAATGACTGGTGGAATCAGCGGCATAATGGTATGATATAGGCAGCAAGTCTGCATAAATAAGAACATAGAAAGAGAGTGAAAAGCCTATGATTAATTACTCTGAAGATAAGGACAGGCAGTATCATATCCAGGTAGCGCAAGGAGAAGTGGGAAGATACGTGATCCTACCGGGAGATCCGAAACGCTGCGCAAAGATCGCGGAACACTTTGAGGAACCCAGGCTCATAGCTGACAGCAGGGAATATGTGACCTATACCGGCTATCTGGAAGGGGAAAAGGTAAGCGCAACTTCCACCGGCATCGGAGGGCCGTCCGCGTCCATCGCCATGGAAGAACTTGCAAGAGTCGGAGCGGATACATTTATCCGGGTAGGCACTAGCGGCGGCATGGCTCTGGATGTAAAGAGTGGGGACGTGGTGATCGCCTCCGGGGCAATCCGGATGGAGGGAACGAGCAAAGAGTATGCCCCCATCGAATATCCGGCAGTTGCGGACATCCAGGTGACCAATGCCTTGATCCAGGCAGCAAAGAAGCAGGGGCAGGATTACCACGTAGGCGTGGTGCAGTGCAAAGACGCTTTCTATGGGCAGCATTCGCCGGAAACCAAGCCAGTGGGCTATGAGTTGAAGAATAAATGGGATGCCTGGGTCAAATGCGGATGCCTGGCATCAGAGATGGAGTCGGCCGCCCTATATATCGTGGGCAGCTGTCTGAGAGTCAGGGTCGGCACGGTGCTTTTGGTGATGGCCAATCAGGAGCGAGCGAAGAAGAACCTCCCCAATCCAGTGGCACATGACGTGGAGGCACCTATCCGCACGGCGATCGAGGCGCTTAAGACGCTGATCAGAGAAGATAAGAAGCAGGATTAAGGAGGAAAGATATATGGGAACACCACATAATGCAGCAGAAAAAGGAGAGATAGCCAGCACGGTACTGATGCCGGGAGACCCGCTTCGGGCGAAATACATCGCAGATACTTATCTGGAAGATGCCAGGTGCTTTAATACGGTGCGGAACATGCTGGGATATACAGGAACTTATAAAGGCCGGGAAATCTCAGTTATGGGGGGCGGCATGGGGATGCCGTCCATCGGAATCTATACGTATGAACTTTATCATAGGTATGAGGTGGAGGCAATCATACGGATTGGCTCTGCCGGCGCGTTAAGGGACGATATCCAGTTGAAGGACGTGGTGATCGGCATGGGAGCCTGCACGGATTCCAATTATGCCGCACAGTACCAGCTGCCCGGCACATTTGCGCCGATCGCAGATTACAGGCTGCTTGAGAAGGCGGTGAATACCGCAAGGGTCCAAGGAGTCAACGTGAAGGTGGGAAATATCCTGTCCTCTGATATTTTTTACAATGATGACGATGAAGTAAATGCGAAATGGAGGAAAATGGGCGTGATGGCTGTGGAGATGGAAGCGGCGGCCCTCTATATGAACGCGGCCCGGGCAGGGAAGAAGGCGTTATGCATGCTGACCATCTCAAACCATCTGTTCCGGCAGGAGAGCATAAGCGCCAGCGAACGGCAGTCAGGATTCGGACAGATGATGGAGATCGCGCTGGAATTATAACAGTACAAGGAAAAGGAGTGTTGGATGATATGGAGATGCAGGAGATATTAAGACATGTGGATCATACATTGCTGTCACAGACGGCTACGTGGGAAGAGATCAAGACGCTGTGCGACGACGCCATCGCCTATGGGACCGCATCGGTATGCATTCCCCCATCTTATGTTAAGCAGGCAAAGGCATATGTAAAGGAACGCATGACAGTGTGCACGGTCATCGGCTTTCCCAATGGATACAATACCACGGCTGCCAAAGTATTTGAGACCGCAGAGGCGGTAAAGGACGGCGCGGACGAGGTGGATATGGTCATCAATATGGGGTGGGTCAAGGACCGGGAGTATGGCCGGATCACGCAGGAGATCCGATCCGTCAAAGAGGCGGCCGGCAGCCGGATATTGAAGGTAATTATCGAGGCCTGCTTCCTTAAGGAAGAGGAAAAGATACGGATGTGCGAGGCCGTGACCGAGGCTGGTGTGGACTTTATCAAGACCTCTACGGGATTTGGAAGCGGAGGCGCGACGTTTGAGGACGTGAGATTGTTTGCGCGCCATGTAGGAGAAGGCGTTCAGATTAAGGCGGCGGGGGGGATCAGTTCCATTGCGGATGCCGAGAAATTCCTAAGGCTTGGAGCCTCCCGCCTGGGGACCAGCCGGATTGTCAAGATTGCAAAGAAAGAGGGACTTAGGGAATGAAGTTACAGGAAAGCATGAGAGAGGAACTGATCCGCCGGGCATTTGGAGTACTGGAATATGCCTATGCTCCTTATTCTAAATTCAAGGTGGCAGCAGCCCTCCTTACCAAGAGCGGGAAGATCTATACTGGCTGCAATATCGAAAATGCGGCGTTAAGCCCGGGAAACTGCGCGGAGCGGACTGCGATCTTCAAGGCGGTAAGCGAGGGGGAGAAAGACTTTGCCGCCATCTGCATCGTGAACGAGGATGCGCAGGGGAATCATGACTACTGCCCGCCCTGCGGCGTGTGCCGCCAGGTCATGATGGAATTCTGTGATCCCGGCGAATTCACGATTATTTTGGCGAAGGACGAAGGCGATTATCAGGCGCATATGCTGGCAGAATTGCTGCCTCTCGGATTTGGCCCCGGGAACCTAAAAAAACAGACAGATGACGATTTAGTTGATTAAAGTCTTGAAACAACCATTAAAATAGGATATTATATGTTCTATAGATTTTTTTAACAGAGGAAGGAAAATGAATATGAACCTGAATATTGGAGTGATAAAAGGGGATGGAATCGGGCCGGAGATTGTGACGGAAGCAATGAAGGTTCTGGATAAAACTGCAGAGAAATACGGCCACGCCTGCAAGTATACCCAGCTTTTGCTGGGCGGGGCCTCCATAGACGTACATGGGATTCCGCTGACTGACGAGACGGTGAAGCAGGCAAAAGCATGCGACGCAGTGCTGATGGGCTCCATCGGAGGAGATGCAAAGACTTCACCCTGGTATCGGCTGGAACCGTCCAAAAGGCCGGAGGCAGGACTTTTAAAGATTCGTAAGGAACTGAACCTTTTCGCCAACTTAAGGCCAGCCATCCTGTATGATGAACTGAAGGACGCATGCCCGCTAAAGGAAGAGATTACCGAGGGCGGCTTTGACCTGATGATTATGCGGGAACTGACCGGCGGGCTGTATTTCGGAGAGCGCAGGACAGAAGAGATCGACGGCGTCCTGACTGCCTTTGACTCCCTTACATATAATGAGAATGAGATTCGCCGGATCGCAAAGCGGGCGTTCGATATTGCCATGAAGCGCGGCAGGAAGGTGACAAGCGTAGATAAGGCAAACGTGCTGGATTCCTCCAGGCTCTGGAGAAAGGTCGTGGAAGAAGTGGCTAAGGATTATCCGGAGGTTGCGCTGGAACACATGCTGGTAGATAATTGCGCAATGCAGCTGGTGAAGGATCCGAAGCAGTTTGACGTGGTACTGACGGAGAATATGTTCGGCGATATCCTGTCGGATGAAGCCAGCATGGTCACCGGCTCCATTGGGATGCTGGCAAGCGCGAGCCTGAATGAGACCAAGTTCGGACTCTATGAGCCAAGTGGCGGCTCAGCCCCGGACATTGCCGGCAAGGGCATTGCCAATCCAATCGCCACTATTCTGTCCGCGGCAATGATGCTGCGGTTCAGTTTCGATCTGGACCAGGAAGCAGATGCGATCGAGGAGGCAGTTAACAAAGTCTTAAAAGAAGGCTGCCGTACCATTGATATCATGTCAGAGGGCAAGACCCAGGTAGGAACCGCGGAAATGGGAAGCCTGATCGCGGAGCGTATATAACAGGTACAAAGACAAGAGGAAGCAAGGATAGCATAAGATATAGACAGATAGAGAAAGATTCAGGAGGTAGTAGGATGAAAAGCGATACAGTTACAAAGGGAAAGCAGCAGGCGCCCCACCGTTCATTGTTGAACGCCCTGGGCCTGACGCCGGAGGAGATGGAGCGGCCGCTGGTTGGAATTGTCAGTTCTTATAATGAGATCGTGCCGGGGCATATGAACCTGGATAAGATTGTAAATGCAGTGAAGCAGGGGGTTGCCATGGCAGGCGGAACGCCGATCGTATTTCCGGCCATCGCCGTATGCGACGGGATCGCCATGGGACATATCGGCATGAAATATTCTCTGGTAACCAGAGACCTGATTGCGGATTCCACGGAAGCCATGGCTCTGGCCCACCAGTTCGACGCTCTGGTCATGGTTCCCAACTGTGACAAGAATGTGCCGGGACTTTTGATGGCGGCAGCCAGAATCAATGTACCTACCATATTCGTAAGCGGCGGCCCTATGCTGGCAGGCCATGTCAAGGGAAAGAAGACCAGCCTTTCCAGCATGTTTGAGGCAGTTGGAGCCAACGCGGCGGGCCTGATCACGGACGATGATCTTCTGGAATTCGAGAATAAGACCTGTCCTACCTGCGGATCCTGTTCTGGCATGTACACAGCCAACAGTATGAACTGTCTGACGGAAGTACTTGGCATGGGACTTGGCGGCAACGGAACCATTCCGGCAGTCTACTCTGCAAGGATCCGACTTGCGAAGCAGGCAGGCATGAAGGTCATGGAACTGTGGGAGAAGAATATTCGCCCAAGAGACATTATGACAGAGGATGCCATCCTCAACGCGCTGACGGTGGATATGGCCCTGGGCTGCTCTACCAACAGCATGCTGCATCTTCCGGCAATCGCCCATGAGATTGGCATGGATTTTGAGATTGACTTTGCGAATGGAATCAGCGAAAAGACCCCGAACCTCTGCCACCTGGCACCGGCAGGGCCTACCTACATAGAAGACCTGGATGAAGCCGGCGGCGTATATGCGGTGATGGCGGAACTGAATAAGAAAGGGCTTCTCCATACCGACTGCCTGACGGTTACCGGCAAGACGGTGGGTGAGAACATCAAAGACGCGGTGAATAAGGATCCGCAGGTGATCCGACCCATTGACAATCCATACAGCCAGACGGGAGGACTTGCGGTACTCAAAGGCAATCTGGCGCCGGATGGCAGCGTGGTAAAACGCTCTGCGGTCGTAGAAGAGATGCTGGTGCATGTTGGCCCGGCAAGAGTATTTGACTGCGAAGAGGCCGCAATCGAAGCGATCAAAGGCGGCAAGATCGTGGCGGGAGACGTGGTAGTTATCCGCTATGTGGGCCCGAAAGGCGGTCCGGGCATGCCGGAGATGCTGAATCCCACTTCTGCCATCGCAGGCATGGGACTTGGATCCAGCGTGGCGCTGATCACGGACGGACGCTTCAGCGGAGCCTCCAGAGGCGCATCCATCGGCCATGTATCGCCGGAAGCGGCAGTGGGAGGCCCGATCGGACTGGTGGAAGAAGGAGACATGATTAAGATTGATATCCCAAACCTGAAGTTGGAACTGGATATATCCGAGGAAGAGATGGCGAAGAGAAAGCAGGCATGGCAGCCTAGAAAGCCGAAGGTAACCACAGGATATCTGGCAAGATACGCCTCCATGGTAACTTCAGGAAACAGAGGAGCTATCCTGGAAATACCGAAGAATTAAGATAGAATAGGAGAACAAAAGGTATGCAATTAACAGGATCAGAGATAGTAATTGAATGTTTGAAAGAGCAGGGCGTGGATACCGTGTTTGGCTATCCTGGCGGGGCTATTTTGAATGTTTATGATGAATTATATAAACATAGCGATGAGATCACCCATATTCTGACCTCCCATGAGCAGGGAGCCGCCCATGCCGCTGACGGATATGCCAGGGCAACGGGAAAGGTAGGCGTCTGCTTCGCCACCAGCGGCCCGGGAGCGACGAATCTGGTTACGGGAATCGCGACGGCTTACATGGATTCTATTCCGATCGTAGCGATTACCTGTAATGTAGGCGTGTCGCTTCTTGGAAAAGACAGTTTCCAGGAGATTGATATTGCAGGTATCACGATGCCGATCACGAAGCATAACTTTATCGTCAAGGATGTAAAAGATCTGGCGGAGACCATAAGAAAGGCTTTCGTGATCGCGAAGAAAGACCGTCCAGGCCCGGTGCTGATCGATATCCCCAAGGATGTGACGGCGAACAAGGCAGAATATAAGAAAGAGTCTATCAAGCCTGTCGAGCCTTCCAGAGACATCTTCGAAGACGATATTCAGACGGCATTAAAAATCATAACAAAAGCAAAAAAGCCATATATCTTTGTAGGAGGAGGCGCGGTACTCTCAGGCGCCAGCGAAGAACTCTATACATTTGCCAAGAAGGTGGATGCCCCGGTTACGGATTCCCTCATGGGCAAAGGCGCATTTCCGGGCACCGATCCGTTATATACAGGCATGCTGGGAATGCACGGCACGAAGACGGCTAACTATGGCGTCAGCGAGTGCGACCTGCTGATCGTCATCGGAGCCAGATTCAGCGACCGCGTGACAGGGAATGCCAGAAAGTTTGCCAAGAACGCCAAGATCCTGCAGTTTGATATCGATGCTGCGGAGATGAACAAGAATGTACTGATCACCGACGGCGTAGTGGGCGATATCAAGACCGTGCTGGGTATCCTCAACGAGAGGCTGGAGCAGCAAGATCATGCGGAATGGGTAGAGAAGATCATGGATTACAAGAAGAGATATCCATTATCCTATCATCTGGACGTACTGACCGGCCCATATGTGGTTGAGGAAATCTACAGACAGACCAAGGGGGATGCCGTCATCGTGACCGAAGTCGGCCAGCATCAGATGTGGGCAGCCCAGTTCTATAAATTTACAAAGCCAAGGACATTACTGACGTCCGGCGGCCTGGGAACCATGGGATACGGCCTGGGAGCCTCCATCGGTGCCAAGACGGGACTGCCGGATCGGACAGTTGTCAATATAGCAGGTGACGGATGTTTTCGTATGAATATGAACGAGATCGCCACCGCCGTGCGCCACAGTATTCCAATCATCCAGGTAGTCATTAACAACCACGTGCTTGGAATGGTGCGCCAGTGGCAGGATCTGTTCTACGGAAAGCGTTACTCGGCGACGGTTCTGAATGACGCCGTGGACTTCGTGAAGCTTGCGGAGGCTATGGGGGCAAAAGGAATCCGTGCAACCACCCAGGAAGAATTCAAAGAAGCATTCGAAAAGGCCCTGACTCTTAACAGGCCGGTCGTCATTGACTGCCAGGTGGACAGCGATGACAAAGTATGGCCCATGGTAGCCCCAGGCGCGCCGATCAACGAAGCATTCGATGAAAAGGACCTGAAAAAACAGAAATAACAGAACAAGGGAAATGGAGGAACAACAATGAGCAGAGTGTACAATTTTTCAGCAGGACCGGCAGTATTACCGGAGGAAGTATTAAAAGAGGCAGCAGAAGAAATGCTAGATTACAACGGGACCGGAATGTCCGTTATGGAAATGAGTCACCGCTCGCAGTCGTTCCAGGAAATTATTGATACAGCAGAGGCGGATCTTCGGGAATTGATGGGCATACCTGACAACTATAAGGTATTATTCCTGCAAGGAGGGGAGTCCCAGCAGTTCGCCATGGTTCCTATGAACCTGATGAAGAACAAGGTGGCAGACTACATCGTTACCGGACAGTGGGCCAAGAAGGCAGCCGCCGAAGCAAAAAAATACGGAAAGGTCAATATCGTGGCATCCTCAGAGGATAAGACATTCTCCTATATCCCGGATTGCTCTGACCTTCCCATTTCAGAAGATGCAGACTATGTGTACATATGTGAGAATAATACCATCTATGGCACCAAATACAAGGAACTTCCGAATACCAAGGGAAAGACCCTGGTTGCCGATGTATCATCCTGTTTCCTGTCAGAGCCTATGGATGTGACCCGATATGGCCTGATATGCGGAGGCGTGCAGAAGAACATCGGTCCCGCCGGAACCGTGATCGTGATCATCCGAGAGGATCTGATTACCGAGGATGTGCTTCCGGGGACGCCTACCATGCTCCAGTATAAGACCCATGCAGATGCCAAGTCTCTTTACAATACGCCGCCGGCGTATGGAATCTACATCTGCGGCAAGGTATTCAAATGGCTGAAAAGGCAGGGCGGCCTTGCGGCAATGAAAGAGCGCAATGAAACGAAGGCGAAGATCCTGTATGACTATCTGGATCAGAGCAGGCTGTTTAAAGGCACTGTGGAGCCAAAGGACCGTTCGATCATGAACGTGCCTTTCGTTACAGGAAGCAGCGAGCTGGATGCGAAGTTTGTAAAGGAAGCCAAGGCGGCCGGATTCGAGAGCCTGAAAGGACACCGCTCGGTGGGCGGCATGAGGGCCAGCATTTACAATGCGATGCCGATGGAAGGCGTAGAGGCACTGGTGGCATTTATGAAGAAGTTTGAAGAGGAGAATGCATAGTTATGTATAAATATTATTGCTTAAATCAAATATCCGAAGTGGGTATGAAACAGTTTACGGAAGATTATGCGCCGGCTGGCGGTCCAAAGAGCGCGGATGCCATCCTTGTAAGAAGCGCGAACATGCATGAGATGGAGTTTGGTCCTGAATTAAAGGCGATCGGAAGGGCAGGCGCGGGGGTGAATAATATTCCCCTTGAAAAATGCGCGGAACAAGGAATCGTGGTATTCAATACGCCGGGAGCCAACGCCAATGGCGTGAAGGAACTGGTGATCGCAGGAATGCTGCTGGCTTCCAGGGACATCATCGGCGGCATCAACTGGGTGCAGGAAAACGAAGAAGACGGCAACATCGTAAAAGAGACGGAGAAGGCCAAGAAAGCATTTGCAGGCTACGAACTGGAAGGCAAGAAGCTGGGGGTCATCGGCCTTGGCGCCATCGGCGTGCTGGTGGCCAATGCGGCCATGCACCTGGGAATGGATGTCTATGGCTATGACCCGTATGTATCCATTGATTCCGCGTGGAGACTGTCCCGGAATATCATTCATGCAAAAACCGTGGATGAACTGTATAAAGAGTGCGACTTCATCACCATCCATGTGCCCGCGCTTGAGAGCACGATAGGAATGATCGACAGAGATGCCATAAGCCTGATGAAGAAAGGCGTGGTAGTCCTGAATTTCGCAAGAGACCTGCTGGTGGACGAAGAGGCTATGGTTGACGCGCTGGTAGCCGGACAGGTAAAGCATTATGTGACAGACTTTCCGACGCCTGTCATCGCAGGGGTAAAGGGAGCCATTGTAATCCCGCATCTGGGCGCTTCCACGGAAGAGTCCGAAGATAACTGCGCCAGAATGGCGGCAAAGCAGATCAGGGCCTACTTGGAGCATGGCAATATCCAGAACTCCGTGAATTATCCGGACAGCGATATGGGATTGAGGGGCAAGAATACCAGGATCGTCCTTCTGCATCACAATGTGCCGAACATGATCGGACAGTTTACGAAGATCTTGGCGGATGACAATATGAATATCGCAGACATGAGCAATAAGAGCAAGGGCGGCTATGCCTACACGATGATAGACATCGACAGCCCGGTTCCTGAGAAAGTGGTGGATGATCTGAGGAAGGTCGGCGAAGTACTGCGCGTGCGCGTAATTGAATAACGGGTAATAATATTTAACAATTATTAAGAATTGTTCATATAAGATTCATTGTGAAACGTGTCGAATTACGTTATACTCAACTACATAGATGGATGTTTGATGATGTGTAGGGGAGACATACGGATGACAAATGAAAGAATTAGCGAGCACAAGAAGCATATACATAAAAAAGCAAGAAGAGTAAGAGTCCCTTTGCGGATTTTTGCTCTTTTTGTAGTTTGCGCTCTTCCATTCTTTCTTTTTCGGACTGCGGCGGCATCCCAGCAGGAGGCGGAGATATTCCTTGCGGTAAAGAGCAATTCTATATTGCAGGGGGAAGACCTTCCCAAGTTCGGGATCACGGTAGAGACCAAGGGGAATACGAAGGCCGTGCTGGATGCAAAAACCGGCTATACAGTAAGCGACCTGGCAAAAGATCTGGAACATGGGAAGCGCTATGCCATCGGCTGCGAAGCGGATACGGCTGTGGAAGGAGATTATCCGGTAACCCTGACGCTGGAGGATGCGGTCAGAGGATTCCTGGAAAAGGACTGGATCGGGCTGGTCAGAATTGATACTGCCGATGGCGTCCTGACAATTAAGAATAAAGTCGGAGAGTGGGAGGGGGACAAGTTTAAGCGCTATGATGGATCCTATGTCACTGATGACTTCGTAGTCTCAAAAGGGAACACCTATTACTTTGACGGAGACGGCAAGAAGGCGTCCGGCTGGCAGGATATCAACGGTTCCAGATATTACTTTGACAAAGATGGAATGATGAAGACCGGATGGCTTGACAGCGATGATGGAAAGTATTACCTGGGTGCGGACGGCAAGGCTTATATCGGCTGGCAGGATATCGACGGTTCCTCCTATTACTTTGAACAGGATGGCAAGATGGCGACGGGAGAGGTGTGGCTGGGGCTTACGCTGTGCGTATTTGATGAGAACGGCGTGCTTATCTCCAAGAAGGAGAGCGCCATAGACCCGAACAAGCCGATGGTAGCCCTGACCTTTGACGATGGCCCTGGCCCGCGCACCGGCGAACTGGTGGAGGCACTGGCGAAGTACAATGCCCATGCCACATTCTTCATGCTGGGAAAGAAAGTGCCATCCTATCCAAATGTGATCCAGAAGATGAGGGAGGTGGGCTGCGAACTGGGCAATCATTCCTATGACCACGCAGATCTGTCGAAACTGGATGCATCCGGCATACAGAATGAAATAGGAGGGACCAATGGCAATCTCCAGAATATCGTAGGGCAGGGAGCCACCCTGATGCGTCCGCCTTACGGGGCTATCAGTTCTACGATGAAAGGAACCGTGGGAATGCCAATGATCCTGTGGAATATCGATACGCTAGACTGGAAGACCAGAAATGCGCAGGCCACGATCGATTCCGTCATGGGAAGCGTAAAAGACGGGGATATCATCCTGATGCACGATATCCATACGGAGAGCGTGGACGCAGCCCTTGCACTGATACCGAAACTGATAGATGAGGGATACCAGCTGGTAACCGTCTCCGAGATGGCGAGAGCCAAAGGAGTCGAACTGAAGGACGGAGTTAGCTATACAGATTTCTAGTCCTTTCGGAATAGAAAAAGAATGTTAAAAAATACACAAAAAAGTATAGAAAAATTAGAAGATCTTTGTTAAAATAATATCTTTACAAATGGAGTGCTAGGTGTTAATCTTTTAACGGAATAAGATATACGAATTCAGTATGAAGGAAGTGAGTTTTGATGAAAGGTTTATTCGCAGCACTCAAGGAATACTTTACCGAAGAAACCGCTTTAACCACATATATGGAGCAGCGCTAATTAAGAAAGTATTGAGAGGAACATAAAAGGATGTCTCGTCTAAGTGGATGAGACATCCTTTTTATCTGCATTATAAAAGATATGAGACTGCAAAGTTTGTTAAATTAATTACAAGGAATTGCGGTGCTTTTCCAATAATTTGTGAATCTTGTCTGTCGGATTGAGGACAGCGCCGATGGAAATATCGTGGTTGAATGAATCGATAATCAGCGCGATATATTTGCTCATATCCGCAATTACAAAATAAGGCTTTTCATGTACGGCCGGAGGAAGATAAGTAAGGTTCGTGGTAATCACGCGGTCGATGTAGCCCTTTTCATAATATTCATCAAACATATCAAATCCTTCTGTGAACAATCCAAAGGAAGTGCAGACGAATACCCGGTCCGCGCCTCTGTCCTTGATCTGTCTTGCAACATCCAGCATACTTTCCCCAGAGGATATCATATCGTCCACGATAATGACATTCTTGCCCTTGATATCATCGCCCAGGAATTCATGGGCCACGATGGGGTTCTTGCCGTTGATTACGGTAGAGTAGTCACGGCGCTTATAAAACATTCCCATATTGACGCCGAGAACGTTGGAGAAATAAACGGCACGGTGCATTGCTCCTTCGTCCGGGCTTACCACCATCAGGCGCTCCTTATCGACGATCAGTTCCGGCTCTGCCCGAAGAAGGGCTTTCATGAACTGGTAAGGAGGATTGAAGTTGTCGAAACCGTGCAGCGGAATAGAATTCTGGACTCTCGGGTCATGGGCATCGAAGGTAAGAATATTGGTGACGCCCATGTCGACCAGTTCCTGAAGCGCCAGGGCGCAGTCCAGGGATTCGCGCTTCGTACGCTTGTGCTGGCGGCTCTCATACAAGAACGGCATGATGACATTGACACGGTGAGCCTTGCCGTTGGCCGCTGAGATAACGCGTTTTAGGTCTTGATAGTGGTCGTCCGGGGACATATGGTTCAAGTGACCATTTACTGTATAGGTCAGGCTGTAGTTGCAGACATCGACCATGATGAACAGATCTTTTCCGCGGATCGACTCTCCGATAATTCCTTTGGCCTCCCCGGTTCCGAAACGGGGGCAGTGGCAGTCGATCAGGTAATTGTCCAGCTGATAACTGGAAAAAAGCGGCGAATCCAAAGATTCTTTTAACGTATCCTGCCTGAATCTGACAATATAATCATTTACTTTCTGGCCCATCACCTTGCATGAGTCAAGGGCCGCGATCTTTAGGGGCGCTACGGGAAGCGCCGTCTCCATTAACTTAATATTTGGCATGATAATCTCCTGTATCTTTCGAATTTATAGTAATCACTATTAATATTTATATCACTTTTCCTATAAAAAGGTCAACAACAGATTGGACTATTTGGGAAAGGTAATGTATAATGGAGTATGGTCAACGAAGAAAGTAAGATAGAGGAGATATAAAATGAGTAAACCAGTAGTAGCAATTGTGGGAAGACCCAATGTTGGAAAATCGACCCTTTTTAATGTATTGGCAGGTGGTATGATATCCATCGTCAAGGATACGCCCGGAGTGACCAGGGACCGTATCTACGCGGATGTGAACTGGCTTGATAAGGACTTCACGCTGATTGATACAGGCGGGATCGAGCCGGAGAGCAAAGACATCATCCTGTCCCAGATGCGCGAGCAGGCACAGATTGCCATCGACACGGCAGACGTGATCATTTTCATTACTGACGTGCGCCAGGGACTGGTAGATTCGGATTCAAAGGTGGCGGACATGCTCAGGCGCTCCGGCAAGCCGGTAGTCCTGGTGGTTAATAAAGTAGATAATTTTGACAAGTTCATGCCGGATGTATATGAGTTCTATAATCTGGGGATCGGCGATCCGGTGCCCATCTCTGCGGCGTCCCGCCTGGGGATCGGCGATATGCTGGATCAAGTGGCGGAGCATTTCCCGGAGCATGGCAGGGAGGAAGAAGAGGATGAGCGTCCAAGGATAGCGATCGTAGGCAAGCCGAATGTAGGAAAATCCTCCATCATCAACAAACTCTTGGGAGAGCAGCGCGTCATCGTATCGGATATCGCGGGAACGACCCGGGATGCTATCGACACAGATATCGTGTACAATGGGAAGGAATATGTATTCATAGACACGGCCGGCCTTCGCAGGAAGAACAAGATTAAAGAAGAACTGGAACGCTACAGCATTATCCGTACGGTAACGGCGGTAGAGCGGGCAGACGTGGTGCTGATCGTGATCGATGCCACCGAAGGCGTGACAGAGCAGGATGCGAAGATTGCGGGAATTGCCCATGAGCGGGGCAAGGGCATCATCATCGTGGTAAATAAATGGGATGCCATAGAAAAGAATGACAAGACCATGCGGGAGTATGACAGTGAAGTCCGTCGCGTGCTGTCATTCATGCCTTATGCGGAGATTATGTATGTATCTGCCGAGACAGGGCAGCGCTTGAACAAATTATATGATAAGATAGACATGGTAATTGAAAACCAGACGCTCAGGATAGCTACCGGCGTGCTCAACGAGATCATGGCCGAGGCCGTGGCAATGCAGCAGCCGCCGTCAGACAAAGGGAAAAGGCTGAAACTGTACTACATTACCCAGGTGGCTGTGAAGCCTCCGACATTCGTCATATTCGTTAATGACAAGGAATTGATGCATTTCTCCTATACCAGGTATTTGGAGAATAAGATTCGCGAGGCATTTGGATTCAGAGGAACTTCGCTGAAGTTCTTTGTACGGGAAAGAAAGGATAAGGAGCGCTAGTTATGGAACGTTTCATATGTGTGATTATAGGATACGCATTTGGATTATTGCAGACAGGATATCTGTACGGCAAGCTGCACCACGTGGACATCAGAAAGCAGGGGAGCGGCAATGCCGGAACCACCAATGCCTTGCGCACTATGGGCTGGAAGGCAGGCCTTGTGACGCTGCTGGGCGACTGCTTTAAGTGCGTGTTAGCGGTGGTCGTGGTGCATCTGCTCTATGGAAAGAGCCATGCGGACATGATGCCGCTTCTTGCCATGTATGCGGGCATGGGGGTCGTGCTGGGACACAATTACCCATTCTACCTGAAATTCAAAGGAGGCAAGGGAATTGCAGCTACGGCAGGGCTGATCGTAAGCACCACCAATGTGTGGATGGTACTGATCTGCCTGGCGGCTTTCGTGGGAGTTGTGGGGATCACCAGGTATGTGTCGCTTGGCTCTCTTTTGGTGGTCATCATCTATCTTGCGGAGGTGGTGATCTACGGACAGATGGGAGGATTCCATGTAGCGCAGAATTATCTCTACGAAATGTATGGGATTGCGGCATTTTTGATGCTGTCTGCTTTCTTTAAGCACAGGGAGAACATTAAGAGACTATTAACCGGCACGGAGAATAAGCTAAGTGTCGGCAAGAAATAGCACAAAGTATGAAAGGAACGTAAACATTATGGCAAATGTAGGTATTATGGGAGCAGGCAGCTGGGGTACCGCACTGGCGCTTCTGCTCCACAAGAACGGGCACAATGTGACGGTATGGTCCATCAATGACGACGAAGTGAAGATGCTTTCCATAAAACGGGAGCATGAGTCCAAACTGCCTGGCGTAAAGATTCCAGATGATATGGAGTTTACATCGGAGATGGAATCCGCCATCAAGGGGAAAGACTTTATTGTTCTGGCTGTGCCGTCTCCATTTACACGCAGTACGGCGCGCAATATGAAGCCTTATGTAGCAGAGGGGCAGATTATCGTGGATGTGGCAAAGGGAATTGAAGAAAGCACTCTGATGACCCTGTCCCAGCAGATTGAAGAGGAGATCCCGCAGGCGAACGTGGCTGTATTATCGGGCCCCAGCCATGCGGAAGAGGTAGGCAGAGGGCTGCCGACCATCGTTGTGATCGGCGCTAAGACGAAGGAGACGGCAGAGTATCTGCAGGATATGTTCATGAACGAGGTGTTCCGCGTGTATACCAGCCCGGATATGCTGGGGATGGAACTGGGCGGATCGCTTAAGAATGTCATTGCCCTTGCGGCAGGCATCGCAGACGGCCTGGGCTATGGAGATAACACGAAGGCGGCGCTTATTACCAGAGGCATTGCGGAGATTGCAAGGCTGGGTGTCAAGATGGGCGGAGCAATTGAGAGTTTTACAGGCCTGACCGGGATTGGCGATCTGATCGTAACCTGCGCCAGCGTGCACAGCCGTAACCGGAAGGCAGGCTATCTGATTGGACAGGGAATGTCTATGCAGGAAGCCATGGACGAGGTCAAGATGGTGGTAGAAGGGGTATATTCTACAAAAGCGGCAGTCAAGCTGGGCAAGGAATATGGAGTTTCCCTGCCAATCATCGACAAGGTCAATGAAGTCCTCTTCGAAGGAAAGGATCCGAGAGAAGCGGTCAATGAACTGATGCTAAGAGACAGCAAGGCCGAACATACGGCGCTGCCATGGAAAGAATAGGATAAGGCATAGTAAGGCACCCGGTACAGATTCGATGTACCGGGTGCTTTACTATGCCCAAAAGTGTATTCCAATAGGGATCAGAGATCCGCATGCTCCATTACGTATTTCTTGAATTCATTTATGACCGGCGCCTGGTAGACATTCTTGAGAGTAGCCATGTAGAAGACCCTCTCCCAGGTAGGCTTTTCAATCTGTATAATCTTCACCGGCATATAGTTAAGCACCGGCATATTGGGGACCACGGCGATGCCAAATCCTGCTCCCGCAAGCCCGGCCACGGCTTGGTCTTCTTCCACCGAATATACATATTCCGGACGGCCGCCGCATTTGTCGAACAGCTTGTCTATCACAGGCCGCAGGCCGCTGCGCCTTGAGAAGGCGATCTGAGGATATTCAAGGGTTTCCTTAAGGTCTATGCGATCCCTGGACTCAAGCGGATGTCCATTCGGTACGACCAAGACCAGTTCCTGGCGGGCGATCGGCACGAACTCAATAAGCGGCTCATGATCCAGCATGGAACAAAAGGCAACGTCGTATTTCCGGTCTTTCAGGCCCTGGATCATGTCTGTAGACATGCCTGTGGAGCCATGAAAATGGAAGTCGATATTCTTGTCCGGCTTGGAATCCAGGAATCCTTTTACGAAGCCGGGGACGATGATGCTGCTAAGCACTCTGAGCTGGACGATGTCAATACGTCCTTCGCCGCTTCCGGTCATCTGCAGTTTGTTGACGCTGGAATCCAGCATATCAAGCGCACGTTCCACATCAGTCAGAAAAGCCTGGCCACATTTGGTCAGGACAACGTTGCGTCCTTCTTTTTCAAATAACTTTACGCCCAGTTCCTTTTCCAAGGATGCGATGGCATGGCTAAGGCTTGGCTGGGTAATGGCTAATATTTCTGCGGCCTTGGTATAATGCTCCAGATGTGCCAGCGTCACAAAATATCTGAGGTGGTAAAGATTCATTATGATGATTTCTCCCTTGTTTTCTGATTTTGACTATATTCTAACATGAACTATAAACAAAATCTATGGATTCGGTTAATATTAACAATTTGTTTTTAATTTAACAATGGAATATAATCAAAGCATAGTAAAAATCACAAGATTGAACCAGAAAAATAGAAGAATCATGTTCAATTTTAACAATGGAAGGAGAAACGTATTATGTCAAGAAAAAATCCAATCACAGTAAGTTCATGGACATTGGGAGACCAGTGCAAATTTGAGGACCGGGTCATCGCAGCGAAAGAAGCTGGTTATGAAGGAATCGGCCTGAGGGCAGAGACCTATGTGGACGCGTTGAATGAGGGGCTTCATGATGAAGACATTTTAGCAATCCTGGATAAGCACGGAATCAAGGTTACCGAGGTAGAGTACATCGTACAGTGGGCAGAGGAGAACCGTTCCTACGAGCAGAAGTACAAAGAGCAGATGTGTTTCCATATGTGCGAACTCTTTGGAGTAGGCCATATCAACTGCGGACTTATGGAAAACTATTCTGTGGAGTATACGGCTCAGAAGTTAAAAGAATTATGCCAGAGGGCCGGAAAGTACATGATCGGAGTTGAGCCAATGCCATACAGCGGTATCCCGGATCTCAAAAAAGGATTTGATGTAGTTCAGGCATCCGGATGCGACAATGCGATGCTGATCCTGGATACATGGCACTGGGTAAGAGCAGACCAGTCCTACGACATCCTGACAGAAGAGCAGGCTAAGAAAGTCATCTCCATCCAGATCAACGATGCTTACGAGAGGCCATATGCAAAGACGATCTTAAGAGACGAATCCATGCATGACCGTCTCGCGCCAGGAACCGGAGCAAAGGATACGGCAGGGTTTGTAAAGATGATCAAGGAAGCTGGAATCGATCCTAAGGTGGTAGGCGTTGAGGTCATCTCTGACGAGATCCTGTCAAGAGGCCTGAAAGAAGCTGCAGCCCATACCTATGACAATACCGTAAAAGTATTGAAGGAAGCATGGCCGGAGATTCTGGAAGACTAAGAGATACCTGATACATAAAGAGATAATTCTTGTGACAAGCAATAAATCGAGAGCGAGGAAATGATATGAAATTTGAAAATATGTTCAAGCCAATCCAGATTGGACCAATGACTGTAAAGAACCGTTTCGTAGTCCCGCCGATGGGCAATAACTTCGCAAATGCGGATGGATGCTGGAGCGATCAGTCTGTCGCATATTATGCAGAACGTGCGAAAGGCCAGTTTGGCCTGGTTACCATCGAGGCGACCGTTGTACATAAAGGAGCCAAGGGCGGCCCGAGAAAGCCTTGCCTGTACGATGAAAGCAGCATCGCAAGCCTGAAGAAGATTACGGATGCCTGTCATGCAAAAGGCGCCAAAGTTTCCATCCAGCTGCAGAATGCAGGGCCGGAAGGAAATGCAAAGAATGCAGGCGCGCCAATCCAGGCGGCAACAGCCATCCCATCTACGGTAGGAAGAGACACACCGGAAGAAGTGCCTACCGCGCAGGTATATGAACTGGTAGAAGGCTATGCAGAGGCAGCAAGACGCGCTATGGAAGGCGGTGCGGATGCCGTAGAGATTCATATGGCACACGGCTATCTGGTAAGTTCCTTCATGTCTCCAAGAACCAACAAGCGCGTGGATGAGTTTGGCGGAAACTTCGAGAACAGGATGCGCTTCCCACGCCTGATCGTGGAAGCGGTGAAGAAGGCGGTTGGAGACAAGGTGGCGATCATCGCCCGCATCAACAGCGCCGATGAAGTCCTGGGAGGACTGGATGTACATGACAGCGCGGCCATCGCGGCATATCTGGAAGAATGCGGCGTTCAGGCGCTTCATGTATCCCGCGCGGTACATATCAAAGACGAATATATGTGGGCGCCGACAACGATCCATGGCGGATTCTCAGCAGATCTGGTATCCGAGATCAAGAAGGCAGTCAGCATTCCGGTGATCACGGTCGGAAGATTCACAGAGCCTCAGTATGCAGAACTTCTGGTTAAGGAAGGCCGTGCCGACCTGGTGGCATTCGGACGTCAGTCACTGGCAGATCCGCATATGCCGGAGAAGGCAATGGAAGAAAGGCTTGAGGATCTGACTCCATGCATCGCCTGCCTGCAGGGATGCGTGGCCAATATGTACAAAGGAGAGCCTATCTGCTGTCTGACCAACCCATTCCTGGGCCATGAGGCAGAAGGATATCCGAGGGCAGAAAAGTCTAAGAAGGTCATGGTCATTGGCGGCGGCGTAGCCGGCATGTGCGCGGCATTCATCTGTGCGGAAAGAGGCCACGACGTAACCTTATATGAGAGTACGGATAAACTGGGCGGCAACATGCGCCTGGCTGCGTACCCTCCGGGAAAAGGCGACATCTCCAACATGATCCGAAGCTACATCGTAAGATGCCAGAAGGCAGGCGTTAAGATCGTGATGAATCAGGAAGCAGACCTGGATCTTGTAAAAGCAGAAAAACCGGATGCAGTCGTAGTATCCACCGGCTCTAAGACTTTGATCCTTCCAATCGAGGGAATCGACAATCCGGCAATCATCCACGGCTCCGACCTTCTGGATGGCAAAAAAGCGGCAGGAGAAAAGGTTCTGGTAGTCGGCGGCGGAATGGTGGGATGCGAGATCGCAGCCTTCTTAGGAGAGCAGCAGCATCAGGTATCCATCATTGAATTCCGCGACAAGATGGGCGCAGACATGATCACCGAGCACCGCAAATATGTGATGAAGGATTTCGATGAGTATAAAGTAGAGCAGATTGTAAATGCAAAAGTATGCCGTTTCTATGATGACGGCGTGGAATATGAGTCTCCGGACGGAGAACGGCATGAGGTAAGAGGATTCGACTCTGTCGTATTATCCATGGGATTCAGAAACTACAATCCATTTGCAGAACAGCTGGAAGAGTTAGGACAGGAAGTATATGTCGTGGGAGATGCCACAAGAGCGCGCCGGGCACTGGACGCTACTAAGGAAGCATACGCAGCGGCAATGCAGATATAAGGAGGAAATATAAGACGATGGAAAAGAGAATATCCGGACACACAGGATTAATGGGACTATTTGGAACGCCGGTTGGACATTCAGGATCTCCTGCAATGTACAACTTCAGCTTCCAGCATGACGGGCTGGACTATGCATATCTGGCATTTGACGTGACAGAAGAGCAGATGCCAAAGGTATTTGAAACCATCCGCCTGCTGAATATGCGCGGAGGAAACTTTACGATGCCTTGCAAGAACATTGCGGCAGAGCTGGTAGACAAATTATCACCGGCAGCCGAGATCATCGGAGCCTGCAACGTATTCGTCAATGACAATGGCGTGATTACGGGCCATGTGACAGACGGCGTAGGATTCGTAAAAAATCTGGAAGTCAACGGGGTTGACGTAAAAGGTAAAAAGACGGTAGTATTAGGCGCAGGCGGGGCTGCAACGGCAATCCAGGTACAGCTGGCCTTAGATGGCGCAAAAGAAGTAGCCATCTTCAATGTCAAGGACAAATTCTTTGACAGGGCCCAGGGTACTAAAGAAAAACTTGCTGAGAAATGCCCGGAATGCATTGTTACGGTAAATGACATGGAAGACAAGGAAAAACTTGCAGAAGCAGTGAACCACTGCGATATCGTCATCAATGCGACGACGATGGGAATGAAGCCTCACGATGACGTCTCCCTCATTGACAAATCCTTATACCGCAAGGATCTGGTCGTGGCTGATACCGTATACAGCCCGGAGAAGACTAAGATGATCCTGGAGGCGGAAGAGGCAGGATGCAAGGCGATTGGCGGAAAAGGAATGCTCCAGCAGCAGGGAGCGGTGAACTACGAACTGTTCGTAGGCAAGAAGATGCCGCTTGAGGAATACAACAAATTCCAGGCAGAGCAGGCCAAATAGCAGTATTCAGCAGTATTCAAAAGAGAATGATAGAGAAAAGGAGAATGAGAGGATGAGAGCAAAGAAGTATATTCTTTCTATGGCTATGGTATACATGGCATATTTTACCCATGGCATCCAGGCGATTATTCTGTCACAGAATAAAGTAAACTTCTTCACCCAATGGGGATATACAGACGAAGTGGCAGGAGCAGCAGCGGTGTCTCTGGCCATCACGGCGACAGGTTTCGGAAAATTCCTGACCGTGTGGCTTGGCGGAGAGATATCTGATAAAATAGGACGTAAGAAAATGGCGGTTGCCGGAGGCATACTCTATATCGTGTGCTTTGCAGGCCTGCTGTTCTCTACAAACTTTACGGTAGCATGTGTATGCGCCTTCCTGGCAGGCGTGGCGACTTCCGGATTCTGGGATGCATCCTTGTATCCGGCGGTACAGGAAGCCGTTGAGCCAAGATATGCCGGTTCTGCGTTAATCGGAATCAAGGCATTCGTATCCGTATCCGGCATTATCTACCCATTGATGGCCGTACATTTTTCCAATTCCGGAAACTGGCACATTAATGTATGGATTCCGCTTGTGATGTCCGTTTTATGCGTCGTACTGGCAGTCATTGCTCCATTTGCCTATGACGATGATATGAAAGAGACGGTAAAGACCGCGGATGGCGAGACGAAGAACGCCGCCCAGGCCGAGATCGACGCGGCAAAAGCCAGCATGCTGGTTAAGCCGAATGGATTGGTAAACTTTATTACCATGTTCTATGGATTCCTGTGCATGTTCATCATGTATGGCGCGCAGCAGTATACTAAGGCCTTTGGCATGACAAATTGCGGACTGACGGAAATGCAGGCGGCAGGCATGACATCCATCTATACGGTGGGCTCCATCATTGCCGTAGTATTCTGGGCAATCATGATGGGCAAGTTGAAATGGAATCCGCTAAAGGTAGTTCTGATTGATTCGATATTTACAGCGGTTGCGCTGGCAATCGTGCTTCTTGTAAAGAACGTAGGAGTCATCTATGTAGCGATTGCCCTGCTTGGATTCTTTGCGGCCGGCGGAGCGCTTCAGACAGGACTTGGCGTACGCCAGTTGATGTGTCCGGGACCAAAGGGCAGGAATACCGGAATCTACTACACATGGATGGGGCTTGCAAGTTGCTTCCTTCCATACATCGTATCCGCAATGACCAAGTCTATCGGCGAGACATCAGCCATTTACACGATGATGGGCCTGCTGCTTGCAGCATCCGTTATCGCGACGGTGATGATGTTCTATCTGATAGGACAGCATAAGAAAATATTTGGAAAGAGCGCATTGTTGAAATAATCCGTGCGTCACTCTGCCTTTGGAACCAAAGGCAGAGTTCCTTATTGACTTGGTTTGTTAAAAAATAGACGAAAGAAGATTAAGGAGGGTACTCAATCATGAGTGCAAGAAGAGCGAGAAAACCAAATGAACTCCCTTATATTCCTCTTGGGCCTTTCCAATGGAGAATACCCGGCGTACATTACCGCGTTGAATATGTGGAGTTCTTTCAAGGACTGATCCTGGGAGCGACAGCCCTTAGTTCAATCCCATACTTGACGGACTATCTGGGGCTGCCCTATGAACTGGCATGGAGTTGCGTTATTCTGGAAGTGGCCTTATACATGCTTCACGGCTGGCTGGGAGATCCCGTGGTGCCTGGCTGGATCACGCCGACGCTGCCATTTACCTTAGCGTTCATCAGCGGGTTCGAAAAAGGGCCGCAGCGCATCCAGGCGATGATCGCCGTACAATTATTGGTGGCATTCATATTCTTGTTTATGGGTGTCACGAAATTGGCAGACAAGTTTGTAAGAAGCGTTCCGACCTCGGTCAAGGGGGGAATCCTTCTCGCTGCGCCGATTACCGTTATTCAGGGACAGTTGGCAGAAGACAGCCAACTGCTGACGGCTCCGGTAGCGACGCTGGCAGGAACTCTGCTTTTGGCATTCTTAAGTTTCTCACCCTTCTGCGAGAAGAAGAGAGGAAAATATAAGATTCTGGATGTGATGGCTAAGTATGGAAACCTGTTCCCATACCTGATCGCCATGCTTCTTGGCGTGGCCTTGGGAGAACTGGCGAAGCCCGTTCTGGAGATGGGGGCAGTCATTAGAATTCCGGATTTTTCGAATATGTTCCATACGGTTAGCATATTCGCCGTAGGATTCCCGCCGTTATCCATGTTTATTAAGGCATTGCCGCTTGCACTGATCTGCTATGTCCTGGCGTTCGGAGACTTTGTAACAAGCGAGACGCTGGTAAAAGAAGCACAGGAGAGCAGGGATGATGAGTATATCGACTTTAATTCCAGCCGCTCCAACCTGATTAGCGGCCTTCGGAACCTGATCCTTGCCATATTTGCGCCATTTCCGCCATTGTCCGGCCCATTGTGGGTTGGCATGACGGTTTCGGTTGCAATGCGTTACAGGGAAGGAAAGAAAGCCATGAAGTCCTTGATCGGAGGCATGAGTTCCTTCCGTATGGCTACCTTCTTAAGCGTGATCCTGGTGCCGATCGTATCCTTCATGAAGCCGATCATGGGCGTAGGATCCGCCATCACGCTGCTGTTCCAGGCTTATGTCTGCGCAAGGATCGGCATGGAGTACTGCAAGTCCAACACAGACAAGAGCATTGCCGGGATCATGGCCGCGGTGCTGGCATTTAAGGGTTCAGGCTGGGCGCTCCTGGTGGGCTTTGCCCTTAACTTCATTCTGTCCAACATGGAATTCCAGAAGAAGAAACTGGGCGTACCTACAACGGAAGAACTGGAAGCCATTGACCGCAAGAGAGATGAGGAAATACGCCGCATGGCCATCGAAAGAACGGCAGAAGCGTGGAAAGAGGAGTAAAGCACTCCTCTTATAACGCCTGATGCACGGTGTTGAGAACCTGGTACAGTTCCTCTGCGCCAATCTGGCCGGGAGCGGATGCCTTAGAGCCGGAGCCGAAGGTCAGACAGGAGCCGAATACCTCGCAGGAGATGCGGCTGATGCTGCCAAGCCCAGACATAGACATGGTGATGATGGGCCTGTCAGCGTAACAGGAAGCCATCTCTTCCGTGGCGGCAAGCAAAGTGAGGACATCCTTGCGGCTCTTTGGCATAACGGCAATCTTTGGAATGTCAGCCTCCATATCCTGCATTTTGCGCAGCCGAAAGACGATGTCTGATTTGGCCGGTGTTTTGTCAAAGTCGTGGTTAGAGCCAATGACTTTGACGCCACAGGCATGAATGGACGCGATCATGTCCCGGACATCCTTGTCGCCTGCGAATATCTCCACATCAATAAGATCTGCATGACCCGAGGCAGCCACTGCCTTGTTGAGTGCAATGTATTTTTCCCTGGACATGCCGTGGACTCCGCCTTCCTTAACCGTACGGAAGGTGGCAAGAAGCGGCATGTCCTTTAATAGACTTCTAAGATTCGATAGCACGTCCAGCACCTTGTCCGTATCTTCCACATCTTCGTACCAGTCCATGCGCCATTCCATCAGATCCATGTGCATATCCTTATATTGCCCGGCCAGAGACAGGATCTCCTCCCGGGTCTTTCCCACATTGGGAATGCAGATGGCGGGGATCCCCGAGCCTAATTCCAGATTTCTAACTTTTACTGTATTCATAGAGTCTCTCCTTTTCGTTGCTGAATCTATTGCTTGTGCTGCTGTTATTGTAATATCAATAGGATGGGAAAGTCAAATTACAGTTATTCAGAGAAATGATAGCCTGCGCCTATAAAAAACTTAGTCTAAAACCAGAAATTGCAGCATACATTGTTATCAGCATAACAAGGGGGTATTAGAATGAATACGTTTCAGTTGTACAAAGATATACAAGCCAGAACAAATGGAGAGATATACATAGGAGTGGTGGGACCGGTAAGGACAGGGAAGTCCACATTTATCAAACGTTTCATGGATATGCTGGTACTCCCTCATATGGAGGATGAGAACGGCAAGGCGCGGACCAAGGATGAATTGCCACAGTCTGCCTCCGGGCGTACGATCATGACCACAGAGCCCAAATTCGTGCCAAAAGAAGCGGCGCAGATCAAGCTTTCTGATGATGTGACAGTCAATGTCCGTCTGATCGACTGTGTCGGCTATATGGTAGACGGCGCTTCCGGACACGTGGAAGGTAATGAAGAACGCATGGTGAAGACGCCCTGGTTCGACTATGAGATCCCATTTACAAAAGCGGCAACCATCGGAACCCGCAAGGTCATCCACGACCATGCGACCATAGGCATCGTGGTGACCACGGACGGCAGCATTACCGATATCCCGCGGGAGGGATATAAGGAGGCGGAAGAAAAGACCATCCGGGAACTGCAGAACATCGGAAAGCCTTTCGTGGTACTGGTAAATTCAAAGAAGCCTTTTAATGACGAGGCAAGGCAGGCGGCAGAGGAACTGGAAGAAAACTTTGGCGTAAAAGCCATGCCGGTAAACTGCGAACAGTTAAAAGAAGAGGATATCTATCAGATCATGGAAGCGGTGCTGTATGAATTTCCGGTATCGGAAGTGCAGTTCTTTATTCCCAAGTGGGTGGAGATGCTTCCAAGGGATCATAAAATTAAGCAGGATATGCTGGTACATATTAAAGAAGTTATGGATCGGTTCAGCGAGATCAAGGACGCGGCCGCGGGAATCCAGACGCCGGAGAGTCCTTATATTGACGAGATGAAGGTAGACCAGATCGAAATGGATACCGGATGCGTGAAGGTCCGGATCAGCGTGGCAGACCGGTTCTACTACGAGATGCTCAGCGAACTGACGGGTACCCATATTGCGGGCCAGTATGAGTTGATTGCGGCCATGCGGGATCTGTCCCGGTTAAAGGAAGAGTATGAAGGCGTGCGGGATGCATTTACAGCGGTACGCATGAAGGGCTACGGCGTAGTCAGCCCCAAGAAGGAAGAGATCGTGCTGGAAGAGCCTGCCATCATCAAGCAGGGCAACAAGTTCGGCGTAAAGATCCATTCCGAAGCTCCGTCCATCCATCTGATCCGCGCCAACATCGAGACGGAGATAGCGCCTATCGTAGGAAGCGAGCAGCAGGCAGAAGACCTGATCCGCTATATCAAGGATGCCAAGGAGAGCGAAGGCGGCATCTGGAGTACGAATATTTTCGGCAAATCCATCGAAGAACTGGTGATGGACGGCATGCAGAATAAGATGGCAATGATCAATGACGAGAGCCAGGAAAAACTGCAGGATACTATGCAGAAGATCGTCAATGACAGCAACGGCGGGCTGGTATGCATCATCATCTAGGCCCGGATGCAGGTTCATTTGACTCTGGACGTCAAGTTGTATATAGTATACTTATACAGGAGTGTCCGGGAAGTAAAGGTAAAAATGGCGTCAGGGGTAGAACCTGACGCTTTTTTTTGCTATAATAACCGGGATAGTCTTTACACAAATGAGAGAAGGAAAAGTTATGAGTGCAAAAATATTAAAGCAGCTGGGGATCATCCTAGCAATCTGCCTTGCGGCGGAATTCATCGTGTCGCTGCTGCCAATCGCATTTCCAAGCAGCGTCATGGCAATCCTGGTTCTGGCGCTTCTGCTGTTTACGAAGATACTGAAAGAAGAGCATATCCGGGAGACCGGGGACTTCCTGCTGTCGAATATGGCGCTGGTGTTCGTGCCGATTTCGATCGGCATGGTGGAAGATGTAGGGTTGCTGAAAGGCCAGCTGGCGGGATTCTTGATCGTGGTGTGCATCTCGCTGGTGATGACATTTCTGGGAACTTACGCCAGCGTGCGTATCGTGCAGATATGCATGAAGAGGCTGGCGGGAAAGGGAGGACAGGCAGATGAGTAATCTATGGTCCAATCCCTTGTTCGGCATTCTGCTGTCGGTGATGGCATTCTATATCGGAGGCGTGGCTGCTAGGAAGGCCAGGACGCCGATCGCCAACCCGCTGCTGATCGCCATGGTGATCTGCGTGCTGGTGCTCAAGATCCTGCATATATCCTATGATGACTACATGGAAGGCGCCCAGTTTGTCTCCATGTTCCTGGTGCCCGTGACAGCCATGCTGGGACTGTCCATCTACCGCCAGAGAAAAGTGCTCAAAGAGCAGTTTTTTCCCATCGTGATCGGCTGCCTGATGGGAAGCCTCCTATCTATGGGAAGCACGGTGGCATTATGCAGGCTGCTGGCCCTGCACGCAGATATGATGCATTCCCTGCTTCCAAAGTCGGTGACCACGGCGATCGCGCTGGATGTGTCATCCCAGCTTGGAGGGATAGAGTCCATTACCATGATGGCGGTCATTATCTGCGGGACCGGAGGCGCCATCCTCCATCCATTTATCATCAAGATGCTGAAGTTAAAGGATCCGGTAGCCATCGGCGTGGCATTTGGAACGGCCAGCCATGCGATCGGGACGTCCAAGGCGCTTGAGATGGGGGAAGTAGAAGGGGCCGTAAGCGGAGTGGCAATGGGAGTTGCAGGAATCTGCACCGTAATCATTGCATTATTATTGTAAAAGGGTTAATATTCTAATAGAAAACAACAGAGAAAAGTATGGAGGTACAGTATGAGGGTCGCAATTATTACAGCAAACACAGACATATACAGAGACAGGGAAGAAAATGAAAGTGGAGAAGTAATTAAGAAGATTGTAGAGGAGGCAGGACTTGAGATCGTATTCATGAGGGCATTGCCTACAGACCGGAAGGTACTGTCAACAGTGATGCAGAGGATGGCCGACAATCATCTGACAGACTTGATCCTGACCACGGGGGGCGCAGGATGCGGTCCTATGGACTGCACGCCGGAGGCAACCATGGACGTTGTTGAAAGACCTCTTTTAGGAATACCGGAGGCAATGCGGGCGCACACCATGAAGCTGACCAAGCGTTCCATGCTCAACCGGGCCGTAGCGGGAATCCGCCAGGATGTGCTGATTGTGAATCTCCCGGGCAAGGCCGGGGCGGTAAAGGAAAGCCTCAGATATCTGCTTCCCGAACTGGTACATGCTGTGAACGTGATCAGGGGAGAGGCATAAGAAATGAAAATTACGTATCTGGAACACAGTGGTTTTACAATCGAGCATGAAGACGTGGTCATGATATTTGATTACTATAAGGGACGGCTTCCAGATATGCCTGCAGAGAAAAAAGTGTATGTATTCGCAAGCCATGGGCATTATGATCATTTTAAGAGAAAGATATTCCAGTGGTCGGATGCATATGAGAATATCAAATATATTCTGTCCAGTGATATTACGGACCGGGGGCCGAAAGGCAGAACGATTTATCTGGAGCCCCGTAAGGAGATACAACTGGATGGGATGAAGATCCGGACTCTTCGCTCTACGGATGAGGGCGTGGCGTTTTTTGTGCGCCTGAAGGAGATGACCATATTTCACGCGGGGGATCTGAACTGGTGGCACTGGGAAGATGAAAGCGAGACCTACAATGAGATGATGCGCCGCAATTACCAGTATGAGATAGGCAAGATCGAGGGTGAAAAGATTGACGTGGCGTTCCTTCCTCTGGATCTGCGCCAGGAGGAGCAATTCTTCTGGGGGATGGATTATTTCATGCGCCATACGGATACAAGGCATGTATTCCCGATGCATATGTGGGGGAGATACGAGGCTTATGAGCGCCTGATGGAACGGCCGGAATCGGAAGGATACCGGCAGAAGGTCATGCATATCACCAGGACGCAGCAGGTGTTTGAACTGGAAGAGAGGAAGGAGTAGGAAGATGCAGGTAAAGATATATACGGACGGGGCGGCGAGGGGCAACCCGGATGGGCCTGGAGGCTACGGCACGGTTCTGGAGTATGTGGATTCCAAGGGGGAATTACATACCCGGGAACTGTCCCAAGGCTATAAGCGGACCACCAACAACCGTATGGAACTGATGGCAGTGATCGCCGGGCTGGAGGCGCTTAACCGGCCCTGCCAGGTGGAACTGTACTCCGATTCGAAATATGTGGTGGACGCATTCAACCAGCACTGGATTGACGGATGGATCAAGAAGGGCTGGAAGAGGGGAAAGAATGAGCCGGTGAAGAATATTGACCTGTGGCAGAGGCTTCTGAAGGCGAAAGCCCCCCACCAGGTTCAGTTCATCTGGGTCAAAGGCCATGACGGGCATCCCCAGAATGAGCGGTGCGATACATTGGCAACCACGGCTACCGACGGGGATGCGCTGATCGAGGATGAAGGGACTCCCGTGTAAATAATATTTGTTTTTTGGAAAAAATTATGATATAGTAACCAAGGCAAGTAAGACAAGTAATCGCAGCTGCAAGCGCCGAAAGGCCGCAGGTGAGGAAAGTCCGGGCTTCACAGGGCAGGATGCCGGATAACGTCCGGTGGAGGCGACTCCAAGGCCAGTGCAACAGAAATATACCGCCTGCAGGGGACATTTTGTTCCCGGCAGGTAAGGGTGGAAGGGCAGTGTAAGAGACTACCGCCTTGCTGGTAACAGCAGGGGCACATGTAAACCCCATCCGAAGCAAGACCGGATAAAGACGATGTGGCGGCCCGTCACGTCTTAGGTAGGTCGCTGGAACCTTCCGGCAACGAAAGGTCTAGATAGATGATTACTCAACGACATAACCCGGCTTATCGTCTTGCTTGCCTTTAGAATAAAAAATGAAAATAGGACTTAAAAACAGGCCATGGTCTGGCAGGATGAATAACATCTGCCGGTTCATGGCCTGTAAAGTTATCTGCCTACTTGTGAAAAGATGCGGCGCCTACCGGCCATCATACTTCTCTTCGCAGTATTTGCAGCGATAGATCTCATTTTCCTTATCCGTAAGCACGAAGATGTGATCCAGCTCCTGTTCGATGGAAGTGATGCATCTCGGGTTCTTGCATCGTATCACATTGACAATCTCCTTTGGAAGATGGAGACGTTTCTTGTCAACGATCTGGGAATCCTGGATAATGTTGATGGTGATGTTATGATCAATGAATCCGAGGATGTCCAGGTCAATGAAGTCTATAGGGCATTCAATCTTCATGATATCCTTCTTGCCCATCTTGTTGCTCTTGGCATTCTTGATGATCGCGACACAGCAGTCTAATTTATCCAGATGCAGGTATTTATAGATGTCCATGCAACGGCCTGCCTGGATATGATCCAATACAAAGCCTTCATCAATCCGGCCTACATTCAAAGTGTTTTTTACCATAATTGATTTCCTCCCTATACTTCGATTCCTAATAGAGTTAAGATCAATGCCATTCGTATGTATACGCCATACTGCATCTGCTTAAAATACGCCGCTCTGGGGTCTTTGTCAACCTCGACGGAGATCTCATTGACCCTCGGAAGGGGATGCAGCACATACATGTCTTTTGGCGCAAGTTCCATCTTCTTGGCATCCAGGATGTAGAAATCCTTCATGCGGACGTAATCTTCCTCATTAAAGAAACGTTCCTTCTGAACGCGGGTCATATACAGAAGATCCAGTTTCGGAAGCGCATCCTCCAGGCGGACGACCTCCTCGTATTCCACCTGCTTCTGATCCAGCACGTCCGAGCGGATGTAGCCTGGAAGCCTTAACTCTTCCGGGGAAATGAGCACGAACTTGATTCCCGGATATCTGACCAGGGCATGGATGAGAGAGTGGACGGTACGCCCAAACTTCAAGTCGCCGCACAGGCCGATGGTCATGTGATCCAGATGCCCTTTTAAAGATCGGATGGTCAGAAGATCGGTGAGAGTCTGGGTCGGGTGCTGATGCCCGCCGTCTCCTGCGTTGATCACCGGAATCGAAGAGTGGCGGCATGCCACCATAGGCGCGCCTTCCTTTGGATGGCGCATGGCACAGATGTCCGCGTAGCAGGATATGGTGCGGATCGTATCGGAAACGCTCTCGCCCTTGGCGGCAGAACTGGAGTCGGCAGAAGAAAATCCGAGGATGCTTCCGCCCAGGTTCAGCATGGCTGCCTCATGGCTGAGCCTTGTCCTGGTGCTTGGCTCGTAGAAGAGCGTTGCCAGTTTCTTCCCTTCGCACGCATGGGCGTATTTTTCAGGATTTGCCTCAATGTCCCCCGCAAGATCCATAAGTTTGTCTAATTCTTCCACGGAAAAATCCAGTGGACTCATCAAATGTCTCATATAAACCTCCTCTTATCGATATGTTAATAATTCATCAACAGATTTGCGCCCGGGCGCATCCGGATGGATGTCCGGGTAACCGATGGCGATCAGCGCGGCAAGTTCCTGATCCTTTGGAAAATCAAGAAGCTTCGTGATGCCATCCTCATCCCAGATTCCCATGATAACGGTCCCAAGCCCGGCCTCATGGGCGGCAAGGCAGAACGTCTGCGCCGCGATGCCTGCATCGAACATCTGCCAGCGGTCACCCTTTTTCGTGGTAAATGATCCATCGCGCTCAAAGCCGCAGCGGCCCTTTACGAAGGTCATAGCAATCAGCATTGGTGCCTGACGGATAATATTAGAATTAAAATCTGGGGTGTAATTGTTCATGATTGAATTAAGAATAGAAGAATCTTCAATTGCGATATAACGGACGATCTGACTGTTCTTCCAAGAAGGAGAATAGGATGCAGTAGATATAATGGATTCTAATAGAAAATGGTCTATCGGGTCCGGCTTAAACTTCCGGATGCTTCTTCTGGTTCTGATACATTCAGTGGTGTTCATCTCGTTTTCCTCCCATATTGAAAATCTTTCATACATCATATAATAAATATGAAAGATTTTCAACGTCTGCAGAGAATTTTTTCAAACAACAACCCTGCGCAGAACCAGAGAGGCGCATAGTCGAGGCGGATCAGCCCGTTAACATTCAGCCGGGCTTCGCTGTAATCCCAGGGGCAGGCTTCAAATTTCCTCAGGAAAGAGCCGGTAATATATTCTCCGATAAAAATGCAGCAAGTATATACACCTCCCCGTAACACCAGACTCTTGCCTTTTAAACGTCTGCAGATGGGAGAAAGGAAACTGGCCATGCCATAGATGGGGAACATCCAGATGGAAGTATTCCCGGTAAGTTTGTGATTTTCGTTCTGCAGGGAGTGCAGGCCGGTGAATAGAATCTCCATGCACCACCCACAGGTTCCGCAGGTTAAGAAATTGTGCTTCATGTGTCTTAGTATGGCAACGGAAGGTAGATTTTATACCAAAAATGTATTATAATACAACTTGATTTGCAAAGAAGGAGAAAAAGACATGCCAACGTTAGAGGAATTGAGAATAAGGCTAGACGATGTTGATGAACAGATGGTCAGACTCTTTGAGGAAAGAATGAGCATCTGTGAAGAGGTCGGAGAATATAAGGTAAAAAATGGAAGGAAAGTTCTGGACCGCCAGAGAGAGCGGGACAAGCTTCAGGAGGTGGCCGGTAAAGTATCCACGGACTTTAATAAGAAAGCGGTACAGGAACTCTATGACCAACTGATGTCCATGAGCAGGAAACTGCAGTATCAGCAGTTGGTCAAGGCAGGGGCCCTGGGCAGGCTTCCATTTATCGGGGTGTCCTCCCTGGATGACAAGAACGCGAGGATCGTATTCCCGGGAACGGAGGGCGCATACAGCCAGGCGGCCACTAAGAATTACTTTGGGGAGGACTGCAACAACTTTTACGTGCGGACCTTCCGGGACGCCATGGAAGCCATCGAAGAAGGAGCGGCGGACTTTGCCGTGCTTCCCATCGAGAACTCTACGGCGGGCTCTGTGGATGAGATGTATGACCTGCTGGTGGAATTTGAAAACTATATCGTAGGAGAGACAATCATCCCGATCGTCAATACGCTTGCCGGTCTTCCGGGAACAGAGTTGTCGGATATCCAGCGAGTTTACTCAAAAGGCGTGGCTCTGATGCAGGCATCCCGCTTCCTGGACGAGCACGGCGACTGGCAGCAGATCAGCGTGGCCAATACGGCGATCGCGGCAAAGAAGGTGCTGGATGAGCAGGATAAGACCCAGGCGGCCGTGTGCAGCGCATATGCGGCCAAAGTGCATGGCCTGGCGGTGCTGGCGGACAATATCAATGATGATCAGGGAAACTCCACCCGATTCATCGTAGCCACCAACCAGAAGATATTCCTGAAAGACGCGAAGAAGATTAGCATCTGCTTCGAACTGCCGCATGAGAGCGGCTCATTGTACCACCTGCTGTCTCATTTCATATATAATGACCTGAACATGACCAGGATCGAATCCAGGCCGGTAGAAGGAAAGAACTGGGAATACCGCTTCTTTATAGACTTCGAAGGAAATCTGGCGGATCCGGCGGTAAAAAACGCGATCCGCGGCCTGCGGGAAGAAAGCATTAATTTGAAGATACTGGGAAATTATTAAGAGGTGAGGCAAATGAGAACGAATGAACTGATGCTGTACAAACATATGGAAGAAGGCCAGATATTAAATGATATGACCTTCCTGATGGAGAACTACGCCAACGATTATTATAATATGGAAGACATGAAAGGCCTCCTCTTTGACTTGGTCAATGAGATTCTGGAATTGGCGGTCAGCCATGGATTCGAAGGAAACCTGTGGCACAATTACCTGACCTACCTTCTTGCCAGCCACGAGAATGCATACAGCACCTCCTGCGAGATCGTAGGGCCGGTGGAGGGAAGCATCAACGAAGTGGCCCTCCATGACTTCGCTATCTTTAAGGAACTCTTTGACTATGGTTTTCAGGCGCTGGAAGAGACCATGGGCGTGGATTGCCTGTCAATGATCCGGGACTATGCAGGTACCAGCGGACACGGCAAGATATTTAACCAGAGAATCCGGGACCGCATCTGCGACCTGAGCAGAAGCCTTGCCAAGGCCGAAACGCCGGGAAAGTTCAAGGATATCCTGACCCAGTTTTATAAAGAATTCGGCGTGGGCAAATTCGGGCTTCACAAAGCCTTCCGAATCGAGCATAGGGAAGAGGGTACCGAGATCGTGCCGATCACCAAGATTGCCCATGTGCATCTGGATGACTTGGTAGGATACGAGATTGCCAAGAAGAAGTTGATCGACAATACGAAAGCCTTTGTGGAAGGAAGAAAAGCCAACAACTGCCTGCTTTTCGGTGACGCGGGCACGGGAAAGTCATCCTCCATCAAGGCGATTCTGAACCAGTATTATGACCAGGGCCTTCGGATGATAGAAGTCTATAAGCACCAGTTCCAGGATCTGAACGATATCATTGCTCAGATTAAGAACCGCAATTATAAATTTATCATCTATATGGATGACCTGTCCTTTGAAGAATTTGAGATCGAATACAAATACTTGAAAGCCGTGATTGAAGGCGGACTGGAGCGAAAGCCGGAGAACGTGCTGATCTACGCCACCTCCAACAGGCGCCACCTGATCAGGGAGACCTTCAAGGACAAGGCAGACCGGGACGAAGAACTGCATACCAATGACACGGTGCAGGAAAAACTCTCCCTGGTCGCCAGATTCGGCGTGACCATCTATTTCGGAAAACCAGATAAGAAAGAATTCCAGGAGATCGTGCGAAAACTGGCACAGAAAAGCGGCATAGACATGCCGGAAGAAGAACTCCTTCTGGAAGCCAACAAGTGGGAATTAAGCCACGGCGGCCTGTCCGGCCGGACAGCGCAGCAGTTCGTGGATTATCTGGCCGGAATGCGGTAAGAAGGACGAATAGAGGAACAGATAAATAAGTATAGGAAAGGAGCGTGGAACAGATATCCGCGCTCCTTTCTTAAGTTTGTTGTAGCAGAGGATGGGAATAGAAATTGTAGAATGTGGTAGAGAAATTGAAAGGAATTATGACTGGCCCGGCTTTTCATGCCGGGCCAGTCGAAACTTAGAAAGGATATTATAATGCAAAGGTTCCAATAATCTGGCCGATCTGTACGATATTGCTTCTACCTGTAAATTCAAACTTGACTTTGCCAAGACCGCTGAAATACATTTCCAGTTCGCTGTCCATATCAAATACGCCTGCAGTCTCTACGGAGAAAGCCGTTATTTTAGAATAGGGAAGAGAAGAAAAGTCTTTTTTCTTGCCGGTCATTCCTTGTATATTAACTGCGATTACTCGCTTGTTCGTGAATACACAGTAGTCTCTCATGGCTTTATAAGCACCGATGACCTCCTCGCCATTGATTAACAGTGGCTGGACTTCTGCAAATATTGATCCGGGGTCTATCTCTTTCATTTTTACATATTCGCTGTTCTTAAAATCAATCATTCCTGTTACCTCTCTTTCGCTTTTGTTTTTCATAAATTATTTTGTTAGAAATTTTCTGACTGGAACTAGGTATATTATATATTATTTTGTAGAATTTGCATATACTAATAAAGTGAATTATGAAGAATATTGTTGAGAAATATAATTTCAGATGAAAACGCTCCATGTATAAAGTTGTATAATAGATTCATATATTTGAAACGATAGACAATGACATTATAACCAAACGCCGCGCAGTTAGTCCTGCACGGCCTTTATATTGGAAATATCGGAATCAATCATCAGGGAATAGTTGGTATAGTATACCACGAACCCCGGCTTTGCCCCATTAGGCTTTTTCACATGTTTTTTCTCTACATAATCAATCTCTACTTTGTCGCTGCCTCTGTTCTTGGAGTAGTAGGCAGCCAGCCGCCCGGCTTCTTCGAAGGTGCGATCCGGCAATTCATCTCCATTACTTTTGACGATGACATGGGAGCCCGGCGCGCCTTTAGCGTGGAACCACCAGTCATTTCCCGCGGCAAAGGAGAAGGTCAGTTCATCATTCTGCAGATTGTTCTTGCCAACATACATATGGTAGCCGTCACTGGAGAGGTAGTGCAGAGGCTTGCTGGTCAGCTTCACCTTTTTCTTGGTGAACTTTCTTCGCGCATACCCGCTCTGGATCAGCTCTTCCTTGATCTGGGCCAGATCTGCCTCGCTCAGCGCGATGTCCAAGGCATTGCTGATGGATTCCAGGTACTGGATATCATCGGCTGTCTCTTGGATGAGGTCTGAGAGTGCCTCAAAGGTACGTTTCTGCTTATTATACTTGGCGAAATATTTCTGGGAATTCTCCTGGGGCGTCATAGTCGGGTCCAGGGGAATGGTAACTTCCTGGCCGGTGTAATAATTAAGGGCAGTCAGGTTCTTGGAGCCTGGAGCCAGATCGTAGCCGTAAGCGTTGATCAATTCGCCGTAGACCTTGTATTTTTCCAGGTTCTGCGTATCCTTTAACTGCTTGGCCTGAAGATCGTACTTTTTACGGTTCCGTTCCAGGGCTGTCTGTACCACATGGCGTAAGTCCGCGCTTTTTTGGCGGATGCGGGTCAGGGTATTCTTAGTCGCATAGTAGGTACTGAGCACCTGGGAGATGGAGGAAAATTCCTTCCTTGCAAGGCTGTTGTAGTGCGTCAGCGGCAGGGCGCCAAACTCCTTGGGGGCGCTCCCTTCATAGTAGATGGCCGGATGGAAAGCGCCTTGGCGGACATCTTCCATATAGTAGGCAAACTGCCGGAACAGGTGGGCCATCATATCGCCGCTTAAGTCTCCGGCAGTTATGCCGGATTCCAGGCCGGCCAGATAGCAGATCTCTTCGGCCACTGCAGGGCTGATTCCCGTGAAACTGGTATAGATCGCCTTGCCAAGAGGCATGGGCTTCTCCTTAAGAGCCTGGCCAAAGGAAGACTCGTCAATGGCAAGCGGATTGTGCTTTGCCATGGTATCCGGTATAAAATATTCCCGTCCGGGCAATACTTCCCGCACGGAACTCATCTGCGCGGAGACATGCTTGATGCTGTCGATGATCCTGCCTTGATCATTGCAGAATATGATATTGCTGTGCTTGCCCATAATCTCGATTACCAGCTGCTTCTTGCACAGATCTCCCAACTCATCCAGATGCTCGATATCAAGGATGATGATGCGCTCCAGTTTGGGCTGGGAGATGCCGGTAATCCGTCCATTTCCGACATACTTTCGAAGAAGCATGCAGAAGTTGGGGGCCGTCATTGGGCTTGGCTTGTTCTCGTCTGTCAGATATATCAAAGGGAGGGATGCGCTGGCCGAGATATAGAGTCTTTTTTGTCCCTTCGGAGTCTTGATGGTGAGCAGCAGCTCGTCTGGCTCCGGCTGGGCAATCTTGGCGATACGTCCGTCTGCCAGCGCATTTTTTAGTTCCTGGACCATTGCAGCAACTGTGATTCCGTCAAATGCCATAGATATGTCCGTCCTTTCTTACTGAAATAAGAAGATTATAACATAGTTGACGGGATATGCCAAATGACTTATAATTATCAGTGGCAATTAAGAGACATATAGCAAATATATTATAAGAAGAGGTTCATATCATGATAAAAAGTATGACAGGGTTCGGACGCTGCGAAGTGATGGAAGGGGAGCGCAAGTTCACGGTTGAGATGAAGGGGGTAAATCACCGCTACCTGGATGTAAATATCCGTATGCCAAAGAAACTGAATTTTTTCGAGACAGCAATCCGCAGTTTGTTAAAGCAGAGCATCCAGAGGGGAAAGGTAGATATCTTCATCTCCTATGAGGACTTTACCGAGAACCAGATGTCCCTGAAGTATAATGAGTCTCTGGCGCAGGAATACATGGACTGCTTCGGCCGGATGAAGGAGCAGTTCTCCTTGGAAAATGACATCCGGGTATCTACGCTGTCCCGCTGTCCGGAAGTGCTGACTATGGAAGAGCAGGTCATTGACGAGGAAGAACTCTGGAATGGCCTTAAAAAGGCGCTGGAAGGCGCGATCGGCCAGTTTGTGGAGACCAGGACGCTGGAAGGAAGCAACCTCAAGAAGGACATTATAGAAAAGTTAGACGGGCTTCTGGATCTGGTGGGCTACATTGAGGAACGTACGCCGAAGATCGTGGCAGAATACAGAGAGAAGCTGGAAGCCAAGGTTCGGGAACTGCTGGAGGATACACAGATCGAGGAGAGCCGGATTGCCGCCGAGGTGGTCATATTTGCAGATAAGATCTGCACGGATGAAGAAGTGGTAAGGTTGCGCAGCCATATCATACATATGAAGGAGACCCTGCAGTCTGAAGAGGCCGGGATTGGCCGCAAGCTTGACTTCATCGCCCAGGAGATGAACCGGGAGGCCAATACGATCCTTTCCAAGGCCAACGACCTGGAAGTATCAAACGTTGGGATCGACTTGAAGACGGAGATTGAGAAAGTAAGAGAGCAGATTCAGAATATCGAGTAGTGGGAGAGAGGAAAAGACCATGACTAAAAAAGGAATTCTTATTGTCGTATCCGGTTTCTCGGGAGCCGGCAAAGGCACGATCATGAAAGAACTGCTGAAGCAGTATGACAATTATGCGCTGTCCATCTCTGCAACCACCAGAAAGCCCCGCCCGGGAGAGGAAGAGGGCAGGGAATATTTCTTCAAAACGGTGAAAGAATTTGAAAAAATGATTGCGAAAGATGAACTGATAGAGTATGCTAGATACGTGGACAATTACTATGGGACTCCGCGCGCCTATGTGGAGGAGCAGTTGGAAACTGGCAAGGACGTGATCCTGGAGATAGAGATCCAGGGCGCCCTCAAGGTTAAGGAGAAGTTTCCGGAGACGCTGCTTCTGTTCGTGACTCCGCCGACGGCGAAGGAACTGAAGCACCGCCTGGTAGGCCGTGGCACAGAGACGATGGATGTGATTGAGTTCCGCATGAACCGTGCCAAGGAAGAGGCCGAGGGCATGGATAAGTATGATTACCTGATTGTCAATGATGTACTTGCAGAATGCGTAGAAGAAGTGCATCAGATCATTCAGGGAGAGCACAGAAGAAGTTTTCGTAATCAGGCATTTATAGAGCATATGAAGGAAGAGTTGAAAGGAGAATAACAAGCATGTTACACCCATCTTACACAGATTTAATGAAGGTCGTTAACAAAGACGTAGAAGAGGGCGCTACCAAGGTAGTAAACAGCCGCTACTCTATTGTGATGGCTACCGCCAAGAGGGCGAGGGAACTGATAGACGGCGCTATGCCGCTGGTTGCGGCAAAGAGTGGCGAGAAGCCGTTGTCCATCGCAATCAATGAATTGAACCAGGCGAAGATCAAAGTAGTCGGCGAGGAAGAGGATTAATACGTAATACGTATGTGAGAATACAAGGCAGATGCCGGGGCGGTATCTGCCTTTCTTCTAAATACCTTTACTTTATAGAGAGCATGGTTTTTCAAAAGGAGGAACGAATGAATATATTGTTTATATCCCTTGGCTGTGACAAGAATCTGGTGGATTCAGAAGTTATGCTGGGACTTCTGGCTGCCAAAGGATACCGGATGGTGGATGATGAGATGCAGGCGGATATCATTATCGTCAATACCTGCTGTTTCATCCATGACGCCAAGGAAGAGAGCATCCAGACGATTCTGGAGATGGCACAGTACAAGACGGATGGAAGGCTTAAGGTGCTGGTTGTGACCGGCTGCCTGGCGCAGAGATACCAGCAGGAGATTCTGGATGAGATTCCGGAAGTGGATGCGGTGCTGGGAACCACATCCTATGACAAGATTGTAGAAGCGGTGGAGGAAGCGCTGGCTGGCAAAGGCCACGTGGAAGTGGAAGACATCGACGCGCTGCCGCTGGTGGATACGAGGCGCCTGGTGACGACGGGCGGGCATTTTGCCTATCTGAAGATTGCAGAAGGATGCGATAAGCATTGTACTTACTGCATTATTCCCAAAATCCGGGGGGATTTCCGAAGCGTTCCGATGGAGCGCCTTGTAAAAGAAGCCGGGGAGCTGGCTGAGCAGGGCGTTAAGGAACTGATTCTGGTGGCTCAGGAGACCACTTTATATGGAAAGGATCTCTATGGAGAAAAGTCCCTGCACAGGCTTCTTCGGGAACTGTGCAGGATCAGCGGTATCCGATGGATACGGCTTCTCTACTGCTATCCGGAAGAGATTGATGAGAACCTGATCCAGATCATGAAGGAAGAGAAGAAGATCTGCCATTATCTGGATCTGCCAATCCAGCATGCCAATGATGATATATTGAAGCGGATGGGAAGAAGGACGTCCAAGAATCAGTTGGAAGAGATCATCGGAAGGCTCAGAAGAGAGATTCCGGACATTGCCCTGCGTACCACGCTGATCACCGGATTTCCGGGAGAGACGAAGGAACAGCATGAAGAACTGATGGAATTCGTAGATGAGATGGAATTCGACCGTCTGGGCGTATTTACCTATTCTCCGGAAGAGGATACGCCTGCGGCAGGCATGCCGGATCAGGTGCCGGAAGAAGTGAAGGAAGAGCGTCAGGCGGAGATTATGGAACTGCAGCAGGAGATTGTATTTGACCAGGCAGAGGCTATGATCGGCCGGGAAGTGCTGGTCATGATCGAAGGGAAAGTGGCCGATGAAAATGCCTATGTCGGAAGGACTTATAAGGATGCACCCAATGTGGACGGCCTCATTTTCATAAATACAGAGGCAGAACTGATGTCGGGAGATTTTGCCAGAGTGAAGGTGACCGGCGCCTTAGAATACGATTTGATAGGAGAGTTGATGGAATGAATTTACCAAATAAGTTGACAGTATTAAGAGTGATTATGGTACCGTTTTTCGTGTTTTTCATGCTGACGGATGTAGGAGGAGCAGTCAATAAGTGGATTGCCCTGGTGATATTCTGCGTGGCCAGCCTTACGGACATGCTGGACGGGAAGATTGCCCGCGCTAGGAATCTGGTGACCAATTTCGGAAAGTTCATGGATCCGCTGGCAGACAAACTGCTGGTATGCTCTGCCATGATCTGCCTGATTCCATCCGGGAAACTGGCTGCGTGGATCGTGATCGTGATTATTGCCAGAGAGTTTATTATCAGCGGATTCCGCCTGGTGGCATCTGACGCTGGAATCGTGATCGCCGCAAGTTATTGGGGCAAGTTCAAGACGGTTTCCCAGATGTTCATGATCATCGTGCTGATTGCGGATCTGGGCGGTGTATTTGACATGATTGGAACGATACTGATCTGGGTATCCTTAATACTGACGATCGTATCTTTGTTTGACTATATTGCAAAGAACGTACAAGTATTGACACAGGGAGGCATGTAAGAGATGACTGTAGAAATGATATCCGTTGGCACAGAGATATTATTAGGAAATATCGTGAATACCAACGCTGCATATCTGGCGGAAAAATGCGCGCTGCTTGGATTATCCTGCTATTACCAGAGCGTGGTAGGAGACAATGAGGAGCGGCTGGAGGATGCAATCCGGCTGGGGCTGTCAAGGTCCGATATCCTGATCTTAAGCGGCGGCCTTGGACCTACCAAGGATGATCTGACAAAAGAGGTGACGGCCAAGGTATTTGGCAGGGAACTCTATGAGGATGCCCATACCAAGGAGCGCATCCAGCAATATTTTCGGCAGGTCCACAGCAGCCAGGTGACGCCGAACAACTGGAAGCAGGCATTGGTACCGGAAGGCGCAAAGGTAGTGGATAACCATAACGGAACGGCCCCGGGACTGATTCTGGAGGAAAATGGAAAGATCGCCATTCTCCTTCCCGGACCGCCGAATGAGATTAAGCCTATGTTCGAGCAGGATATTGCGCCGTATCTGAATAAACTGCAGCCGGAAGGCATCTATTCGAAGATGGCAAAGATCTGCTCCATCGGGGAAAGCAAGGCAGAGACCATGATCTCTGACCTGATGGATGCCCAGACGAATCCGACGATCGCGCCTTATGCCAAGACAGGAGAGGTGCATCTTCGGGTGACGGCCAAAGCAGACAGCGAGGAAAAAGCGCAGGAACTGATGGCGCCTATGATGGAGGAACTCTTCCAGCGCTTTGGCGATAAGATCTATACGACGGAGGAAGATGTGACTCTGGAGGAAGCCATTGTACGGATGTTAGAAGCAGATGGCATGACGGTGACGACGGCGGAGTCTTGCACCGGCGGACTTCTGGCCGGCAGGATCACGAATGTGCCGGGGGCCTCCAATGTCTATAAGGAAGGCTATATCACTTATTCCAATGATGCCAAGGAACGTCTGCTTCATGTGAAGAGGGAGACGCTGATGCAGCATGGGGCGGTAAGCCCTCAGACGGCATACGAGATGGCAGAAGGCGTGGCGTTCGCCGCTGGGGCGGATGCTTCCTTAAGCATAACGGGAATTGCGGGACCAGGCGGAGGAACCGAGGAAAAGCCGGTCGGCCTTGTCTATATCGGCTGCTATGTAAAAGGCCATGTAAGGGTAGAGGAATTCTATTTTACAGGCAATAGGGACAAGAACCGGGAATATGCGGTGGCAAGGGCATTGACGCTGCTCCGGGAGGAGTTGCTTGAAAGGAGGTAGAAGATGGACGTAAGAATATTAAAGCAGCATGAGATTCTTCCGGCTCTCCATCTGATATGGGAAGTCTTCGCAGAAGATGTGGCGCCTGCGTATACGCCGGAAGGCGTAGCCCATTTTCAGGAATTTATTAAGTATGACAATATCAGCGACATGTACCAGAAGGGAGAGATTACCTTCTTCGGAGCCTTTGAAGGAACTAAATTATGTGGCACCATGGCGGTGAAGTCCGTGGGCCACATCTGCCTGTTCTATGTCAGAAAGGATTGCCAGAGCAAAGGTGTAGGACGGAGGCTGTTCCAGGCCGTCTATAACTATTGCGCGCAGAAACTGGGTGTCAGCAAGATCACTGTGAATGCCGCTCCGGGAGCAGTTCCCAAGTATGCCCACATGGGTATGCAGGCGATGGGGGAAGAGCGGCAGGTAAATGGCATACGCTATGTTCCTATGGAGATGCAAGTGATACCGGGACTCGTGCAGCCGGTGAAAGAAAAATCGAAGGCGCCTGTGATCATCGTGACCGCGGTGTGCATCGCGATGGTACTGGTTCTGATCATCGCAGGAGTGGCCATTGGCAGGAAGGTAAGGCATATGCTCCGGGAGCAGAGCATATATACGCAGCCATATAATCATAATGACAGAGACCATGACTATGATTACTTCGGGGATGAGGGAGCCGGACAGAACAGCACGGATGCCGGGGATTTGACAGGGATTGACGCAATCCCCCAGAAGATCGCGGACGGTCTGTCCTATGATCTGAAAGAAGATGCATATACATATCAGGATGATAAGAAACAGACTACGATGATTGACTTTAACGTCAATTATCCGGTCATCAGCGGGCTTAAGGATGCCAAAGCGGAAAAAAAGGTTAATGAGGCGTTGAAGAACTGCGCGCTGCAGACGGTGGATAAGATCTATGACAATCCCTCTGACGAGATGAAGGAGCGAGTGTTGTCTTCTTCCCAGCCGGCGCTGGTTAGTTACGTAAAGTATAAGGTGGCCTATGCATCGGAAGACTTGTTAAGCGTAGCATTCGAGGATTACAGTTATCAGGGCGGAGCCGAGTATTCCGATCAGGACTTGCGGACCTGCAATATCAGCCTCAAAGACGGAAAGGTCTATGAAGTCAAGGACATTGTCAGGCTGGATGATGCCTTTCTGGCTGAATGGGCTGACACTATGAGGGACGAGGCGGACAATGACGCTTTTCTGTCTGAGCTGGATAAAGATGCCATGAAAAAGACGCTGGAAGGAGATTCCATGGATGGCGTGTACGAGGCGAATTTCTTCCTGGACGCAGATGGAATTGAGATTGGCTATAACCTGAATTACAAAGAAGGAGACGCCAACAATCTGGGCTACATCTGGGTGACGGCGCCGTTTGATTATGACGAGATCGCAGAATTCAGGACAGACAGCGATTTCTGGACAGGGTTATAATATGGAAATACGTATTATTGAAAGCACGGATATAGCCACGGTGCTTCACATGGCCGGGGTCTTGCAATCGGATTCACCTTTGCATTCCGAAGCGAGGATGGCGGCAGGCTTTCCCGGGGATGGATACCTTCCGAATACTCCTGGGCTGAAATTCGACCATATATGACGGGGAATGAACTGTGGAATTTGATAGAAAGTGACAATTGACGAATATTGAATAATATGAGAAAATAAAGTAAGTTTGGTGTTAAAGATATAACGAACCTTACGACAGAAAATCATGCAAATTTGAAAGGAGTTTTAAAATGATTTATTCACATGAAGTAGAAATGATGTGTCCTGTAGCTCAGGGTGCAAATCACGGGCCAGCTCCGATTCCGGAAGAGGCAAAGTGGGTACAGGCTAAGGAAGTTAAAGATATTTCAGGTTTTACGCATGGTGTCGGCTGGTGTGCTCCGCAGCAGGGCGCCTGTAAACTTTCATTAAATGTTAAAGACGGTATTATCCAGGAAGCGTTGGTAGAGACCATCGGATGCTCTGGAATGACGCACTCTGCAGCCATGGCATCAGAGATTCTTCCGGGCAAGACGATTTTAGAAGCATTGAATACAGACCTTGTCTGCGATGCCATCAATACAGCAATGAGGGAATTATTCCTCCAGATCGTATACGGAAGGACACAGAGCGCGTTCTCCGAAGACGGACTTGCGATCGGAGCAGGCCTGGAAGACCTTGGAAAGGGACTTCGCTCTCAGGTAGGAACCATGTATGGCACATTGGCAAAAGGTCCTCGTTATCTTGAAATGGCTGAGGGATATGTAACAGGAATCGCATTGGATGAGAATGATGAGATTATCGGTTACCAGTTCGTAAGCCTTGGAAAATTTACTGACTTCATCAAGGCAGGCGATACTCCGAACGATGCTTGGGAGAAAGCAAAGGGACAGTATGGACGTGTTGCAGACGCAGTGAAAATCATTGACCCGAGAAAAGAGTAGAAAATCAGGAGGACAAGCAAATGGCTTTATTTGAATCATATGAAAGAAGAATTGATAAAATCAATGAAGTATTAAATAGTTATGGCATTGCTTCTATCGAAGAGGCTCAGCAGATTACGAAGGATGCCGGACTTGACGTATACAACCAGGTAAAAGGGATTCAGCCGATCTGCTTCGAGAATGCCTGCTGGGCATACATCGTAGGCGCGGCTATCGCAATCAAGAAGGGCTGCAAGAACGCCGCAGACGCAGCGGCAGCAATCGGAGAGGGACTTCAGGCTTTCTGTATTCCGGGTTCCGTAGCAGACCAGCGTAAAGTAGGCCTTGGACACGGTAATTTAGGCAAGATGCTTCTGGAAGAAGACACAGACTGCTTCGCATTCCTTGCCGGACATGAGTCTTTCGCAGCTGCAGAAGGCGCTATCGGTATTGCGGAGAAGGCCAACAAGGTTCGTAAGAAACCTCTGAGAGTAATCCTGAACGGTCTTGGAAAAGACGCGGCAAAGATTATCTCCAGAATTAACGGATTTACATATGTGCAGACCGAATATGACTATCATACAGGAGAACTGAAGGAAGTAAAGAGAATTGCTTATTCTGACGGGCTCCGCTCTAAAGTAAACTGCTATGGAGCCAATGATGTGCGCGAAGGCGTTGCCATCATGCACAAGGAAGGCGTAGACGTATCCATCACAGGAAACTCTACCAACCCGACACGTTTCCAGCACCCGGTTGCAGGTACCTACAAGAAAGAATGCATCGAGCAGGGCAAGAAGTACTTCTCCGTAGCATCCGGCGGCGGTACAGGACGTACCCTTCACCCGGACAACATGGCTGCAGGACCGGCTTCCTACGGCATGACAGATACATTGGGACGTATGCACTCTGACGCTCAGTTTGCAGGATCCTCTTCCGTACCGGCTCACGTTGAGATGATGGGCCTGATCGGGGCAGGCAACAACCCTATGGTAGGTATGACGGTTGCAGTAGCGGTTTCTGTAGAAGAAGCGGCAAAGGCTGGAAGGTTCTAAGAAAAGCCCATTTTATAATGATTCCAGAAATTGTGAGTTGTACTGAGAAGTGTTGAAAATGAGTGTGTAGAACACAAGTAGCGCACAAGCAGCACACAAATATGTTTGAAGTTAACTTCCGGTTCAGGGGGGAACAGACTATTCTTGAAGCACTCTAAGGAGAGTTAACTAGGAGGGAAAGAACTATTACCTGATTGACACAGAATCAATTATATAGTGCTAAACTGCAGAAATTGACATAGAACAATAACGATGGGATCGGAACTGTATAAATCACGAGCGGAAAGCAAAATGCTTTCCGCTTTTGCAGTTGGGAGGCGTAAAGATGACTGTGACGTGCTTACCGTGATTTCCATTATCTTTGCCTTCATCGAGTTCCTAAGACGCTCAGACGATAAAGACGACAAGAAGGATTGATACATATTAGGGGAGACAAGACAGAAAAGGGGAGTAAAAATATGAAGAACGTTAAAAAAATCGTGGCATTCGTGATTGCAGCCGCGCTGGTTGCCACGGGATATGCAAGCTTGGACGATGTGGCTGGCATGCTGGGCGAGCCGGAGGCGAAGATTGCAGATACGACCGCCGAAGGCGAGATGAAAGTCACGTTTCTGGATGTAGGGCAGGGAGACTGCACGCTGATCCAGGCAGGCGGACAGAACATGGTGATGGATGTAGGCAATAATGACCAGGGAGAGCGGGTGGTTTCCTATCTTAAGGAGCAAGGGATCGGGAAACTGGATTACCTTCTTCTCAGCCATCCGGACGCAGACCACATCGGAGGAGGGGATAATGTCCTGGAGAACTTTGAAGTACAGACGGTGATCATGCCGGAGGTAGCCAATGATACCATGACCTACCAGGAGGTAATGGAAGAGATCAGCCGCTACGATGTGGATGTAAAGTACCCGGAAGTTGGGGATATCTTTACGCTGGGGGACGCGGAATTCACCGTCCTGTGTCCTGAACCGGAACTTGTAAGCCAGGATGACATGAACAATTCTTCCGTTGGCATCAAACTGGTTCATGGAGAGAATTCCTTCGTTATGTGCGGGGACGCCGAAGCGAAGTCGGAGCAGGAGATGGTAAAGCGTTTTGGAAGCAGTCTGGAATGCGATGTGCTAAAGTGTGGCCATCATGGAAGCAATACGGCTACAAGCGATGAATTTCTTGCAGCTGTCAATCCCACGTGGGCAGTCATCAGCTGTGGAAAAGAGAACCGGTATGGCCACCCGCATTCAGAGGTTCTGGACAAATTGGAAAATGATGATGTCCAGATTTACCGAACAGATCTAAGAGGAACCATCACGGCGGTAAGCGATGGAAGCCAGATCTCGTGGAAATGTGAGAAATAGTGGGAATATTCGAAAAATTATGCTGGTGCTTTAGCACGGAACAGTGTATAATAGGAGTATTAAATACAAAATCCATAGACATACAATTATGAGATTTATGAAGCAGAAGGAGAGAAGAGTATGAAGAAGAAGTTATTGGCAGCATTTTTATGTCTTACGATGGCATTCTCACTTGCGGCATGCGGAGACAGCGAAGATGCAGGAAAGACTGACAAAAAGAAGGACAGCAAAGATGACGGCAAGAAAGTGTACCAGGTTGCCACGGACACGACATTTGCCCCATTTGAATTTGAAAATGATGAAGGCGATATGGTAGGCATCGATCTGGATATCCTGGCCGCGATCGCCGAGGACCAGGGATTTGAATACGAACTGCAGATCGTTGGATTCCAGGCCGCAGTCAACGCTCTTGAGGCAGGACAGGCCGATGCGGTGATCGCTGGCATGTCTATTACGGATGAAAGAAAAGAGAAGTATGATTTCTCAGATGAATACTATCAGTCCGGCGTAGGAATGGCAGTAAAGAAGGATTCTGACATTGATTCTTATGAAGACTTAAAGGGCAAGACAGTAGCAGCCAAACTCGGTACGGAAGGCTGCACATTTGCGGAGTCTATCGCAGACCAGTATGGATTTACGGTGACACAGTTTGAAGATTCTTCTACTATGTACCAGGATGTTATATCCGGAAATACGGTTGCATGTTTTGAAGATTATCCGGTAATGGGATATGAGATTTCCCGCGGGCTGGAACTGAAGCTTCCTTTAGATATGGAAAAAGGCGCGCCTTATGGCTTCGCTGTTATGAAGGGCGAGAACGCGGAACTTCTTAAGATGTTCAATGCAGGACTTGCGAACCTGAAGGAAAGCGGCAAATATGATGAAATATTAGATACATACATTAAGAAGTAGATAGGAGTCTTACCATGGATATCATTCGAGTACTACAGGAATATTGGCCATCTTTTTGCAAAGCGCTGATGATCACGCTGGAGATGACGGTGTTTTCCCTGATCTTTGCGACGATCATCGGAACCATTGTGGGATTATTCAACGTTTCCAAGATCAAGCCGCTGCAATTCATTGCCAATATTTACATAGACATTGTCAGAGGAACCCCTCTGCTGGTCCAGGTATTTATCATGTACTATGGACTGACGCAGTTCCTGCAGTTCCAGTGGCCGGCGATCGGAGGATTTACATCAGCCTTCGTTGCAGGCGTGGTAACGCTCAGTTTTAATGCCGGAGCCTATATGGCGGAGATCATCCGAGGCGGTATTGAGGCAGTGGATAAGGGGCAGATGGAAGCGGCAAGGAGCCTGGGCCTTCCTTATAGGAAGGCAATGTGGAAGATTATCCTTCCGCAGGCATTCCGCACTATGCTTCCGTCCATCATCAACCAGTTTATCATTTCCTTGAAGGATACTTCTTTGATATCTGTAATCGGACCAAGAGAACTAACTCAGAACGGCAAGATCATTGCTGCCAATTCATCCACAAGGGTTATGGCAATCTGGATTGTTGTAGCGTTATTCTATCTGGTGGTATGCACGATTCTTTCCAGAGTAGCAAAACTGGTAGAGAGGAAGGTGTCATATGGAAAGCAAGATTAGCGTAAAAGGACTAAAGAAGAATTTTGGCAAGCTTCAGGTATTGAAAGGAATGGATGTGGAGATAAGAGAAGGCGAGGTCGTATGCCTCATCGGCCCTTCCGGCTCAGGAAAGAGCACATTCCTCAGATGCCTGAACAGACTGGAGGATATCACGGACGGGACTGTTGTAGTGGACGGCTACCAGATATCGGATAAAAGCATTGATATCAATAAGGTAAGAGAGAATATCGGTATGGTATTCCAGCATTTTAATCTCTTCCCGCATCTGTCCGTATTGGAGAACATCACCATGGCTCCGGTAGAATTAAAGAAGATGTCAAAGGATGAAGCCGATAAGAAGGCAAAGGAACTTCTCAAGACCGTAGGGCTTGAGGAAAAGGCGGATGTCTATCCGGCGCAGCTTTCCGGAGGACAGAAGCAGCGTGTGGCAATTGCCCGGGCGCTGGCCATGAATCCGGACATCATGCTTTTTGACGAGCCGACCTCCGCGCTTGACCCCGAGATGGTAGGAGAAGTGCTGGAAGTTATGAAACGCCTGGCCGCAGAGGGCATGACCATGGTCGTGGTTACTCACGAGATGGGATTTGCCAAGGAAGTGGCGCACAGGGTTATCTTCATGGACGATGGCGTGATTGTGGAAGAAGGGAAGCCCAAAGAAGTCTTTGGCAATCCGCAGAACTCAAGAACCATTGATTTTCTGAATAAAGTTTTGATCTAGCATCGCTGTATGGCAAAGCGCATAGGGGGCTGGAGATGGAAGCATAATCTGCTTGCATATCCGGCTCTTTATTTGTATCATAGGAAACTTCGTTCCATTTCCTTATAAATTCTTTAGAAATGCCTTCTATACTGTCCTCATAAGGAGGAATCAGATATGAATCATACAATACTAGAAACCCAGACATTGACCAAAACATTCCGCAGCCAGGAGGCAGTAAAAAATATTTCTTTGTGCGTCCCTGAAAACTGCGTATACGGGCTGCTTGGCCCCAACGGGGCAGGCAAGTCCACGCTTCTTAAAATGATCACAGGTATCTTAAGGCCCACATCGGGGCAGATACGCTTCCAGGGACACCCATGGTCCAGAAGGGATCTGGCAGAAATCGGGGCGCTCATTGAGACGCCGCCCGTATACGAGAACCTGACAGCATGGGAAAATCTGAAGGTACGCGCCATCATCCTGGGCGTGCCGGATGAAAGAATCGAAGAGGTGCTGGATCAAGTGGACTTAAAAGATACCGGCAAAAAGAAGGCGGGAGAATTCTCTTTGGGAATGAAGCAGAGGCTTGGAATTGCCATTGCCCTGCTGAATCGTCCCAAACTGCTGGTTCTGGATGAACCGGTGAACGGGCTGGATCCCATCGGCATCCAGGATCTGCGCCAGATGATACGAAGATTTCCCGAACAGGGGATTACCGTTATTGTCTCCAGCCATATCCTAAGCGAGATCGAGCAGACGGCAGACTATATCGGGATTATTGCCGGCGGGACGCTGGGATATCAGGGCGGGATGCCAAAGAAGAACCATCTGGAAGAATTATTTATGAAGATTGCTATGGAGCAGGCAGGGAGGGAGAGACATGCATAGATTTTATAAGGCGGAAAAGTTAAAAAACTGTCATTCAGCCATCGGCAAACTGACGATTCTGATGCCGCTTATCAGCGTGATACTGTCAGCCGTACTGACCAACAGATTCTTCACCATTGACAGTTACAACTGGTGGTATATGATGCTGTTTCCAGGGTTCGTAAGCCTGATATGCGGGCTTGCGGGACAGAGGGATAAGAAGATGGGGAACCGTCCCATCCTTACACTGCCGGAAGAGCCAAAGCATGTCTGGGACGGCAAGGTGCTATACGTCATACGGGAAGCCGCTGTGGCTCTGATTATCATATTTGCCGCGTCTGTCGTAATTGCCGCGATCCTTCAAAAAGGCATGCAGATGTCTTTTGCAGTGTATCCGTCCCTTGGAAGCCAGGTGGCGGCGACGGCGCTGCTGCTGGTCTCGTTTGTCTGGCAGGTGCCATTCTGCCTGATGCTTCAGCAGATTATGGGAATCTTCCCGATGCTGCTTCTAAATATGGGCACATACTTCGTCATAGCCGCCTCGGCTTCCTTGAAGTCCTATTTCTTCCTGATCCCGCAGGCCATTGCCTCCAGGCTGATGTGCAGCGTGATCGGGGTGCTTCCCAACGGGCTTCCGGCAAGACCCGGAGAGATGACATTCTCGCAGGAACTACTGGATACAAGCGCTATATTGCCTGGGATCGCCGCGTCCGTAATATGGCTAGTTGTCTTCTGGTTCGCTGGAAGGAAACTATATGAAAGGGCGGTGAGAGGTTAAATGAGAGAAGTGTTTCGTACGCTAAGGGCGGAATTCTGGAAGATGAAGCACACCTTGCTGCCGCTTCTTCATCTGCTGATTCCCGCGGCAGGGGCAGCTATCTTCCTGGGCTACTATCGTTTCGCCGCATTTAGCGATATGGGGCAGGTCAGCGGCTATATACAGGTGCTGGCCATCGCGCTGCCTGTGGTGGCAAGCGTGCTGTGCTCCATGTCGGTGGAATTAGAGGCGCAGAATCATTTTCAGACGTTCCTGAGCACGACGACCCGCAAGCACAGCCCGCTGCTGGGGAAATGGATCGTCCTTACCTTGTGGGGATTTGGCGCTATCTGCCTGGCGGTGGAGGGCTTTGCGCTGGGATACCGGTACCTGTTGGGAAAGGCATTCGTCAGCCAGGAGGCGTATATGGCCATCATTGTGGCTATGACAGTAAGCCTGGCAAACCTGTATCTGATCCATCTGTTCTTAAACCTGAAGGCATCCAAAGGTATCTCTATGTGCATAGGAATCAGCGAGTCCCTGGTGGCGGCATTGTTCCTTACGGGCCTGGGGGAAGGAATCTGGCAGTATGTCCCATGCGCTTACACTGGAAGATGGACTTCATATCTGCTATTATATTACTCAGGGAGAAAAGAGATCGCAGCTACAGGCCTTAAGGGAGAAACTATGCTGGTCTGCCTGCTGGTATCGGCAGGCATCTGGATCCTGGTATTCCTGTGGTTTGGACTCTATGAAGGAAGGCAATGCAATGACTAGGATATTGGCGATTGACGATGAAAAAGATATACTGATGCTGATCAAGAACGCGCTGGCAAAGGAGGGCTATGACGTGACGCTTTTAAGCGATCCTCTGAAGATCGGAGAAGTGAATCTGAATGCGTACCAGCTGATCCTGCTGGACGTGATGATGCCGGGGCAGGATGGATTTTCCCTGTGCCGGGACATCCGGGACCAGGTAGACTGCCCCATCCTGTTTTTGACGGCCAAGGTTCAGGAGGCGGATATTATGGAAGGCCTTGGCATCGGCGGGGATGACTACATTACCAAGCCCTTTGGAATCGGAGAACTGCGGGCAAGGGTTGCGGCCCATCTAAGAAGAGAGGGACGAGAGAAGAAGAATGCGGTCTCGGTGGGAGACGTACAGTTCCTTCTTCAGGCAAAACAAGCGGTGTATGAAGGAAAGGCGCTGGAACTGACCAAAAGTGAGTACGCGATCTGCGAGTACCTGGCATTGAACCACGGACAGGTGTTTTCCAAAGACAGAATCTATGAGCATGTTTTTGGATATGACGGGGAAGGCGACAGTTCCGCGATTACAGAACATATCAAGAACATAAGGGGTAAGTGCCAGAAGGCGGGATTCGCGCCGATAGAGACCGTATGGGGGATTGGATACCGATGGAAGTAAAAAGAAAGCCAAAGACGATAGCAGCCATATTCATTCGATATATCAGCCTGTTCTGCGTCAATACGCTTTTGATCCTGGGCATCCTTTTCCTTGCCTTCAGTGTGCTGATCAATACAGGAGGCATCCGCAGGGCAGATGATATGCAGACCCGGCTGAACGAAAATGTTTCCGCCATCAAGCAAGCCGACAAGGTTACAAAAGAGATTCTTCCGGAAGGGTGCGGCTACGGCGTTTACGACAAGGACGGCACCTATCTTTATGGGACTTATGGGGAGATAGAAGCCAAGGAAGCGTGGACGAACTATAAGGAAGATAATATCTATGCAAGGGGCAAGGGATACTATCGGTTCATTGCAAAGGAAGATGGGGAACTCTGTATCGTTAACTATTTCATTGAGGCCAGATATACGAACGCAGCATGGAACCGTTACCTGCCAAGTCCGGTGATCATGACGGTGATCCTCTTTGTCCTGCTGTTCCTTTTTCAGACAGTTATACTGGCGCGCAGTTTTGGGAAACATCTGTCGCGGAGGCTTGAGGCCATGAATGAGATGACGCAGAAGATTCAGAGGAGAGATCTGGAATTCGACGAGGAACATTCCGATATCAAGGAGATCAATGAGGTGATGGATTCCCTATACAAGATGAAATGCGCGTTAAAGGAATCCCTGGAAGAGCAGTGGAATCAGGAGAAGGAGAAGCAGGAGCAGATCGCGGCTCTGGCGCATGATATCAAGACGCCCCTTACGATTATCAAGGGAAACGCGCAGCTTCTGGAGGAAGGAAGCCTTGCAGAAGAGGAGCAGGAGTATAATCAGTATATTCTGAGGAATGTAGCGGAAATCGAGCATTATCTTGCCATGCTTCGAGAAATGCTGCTGTCCCCAAAAGAATCCGCCGGAGAAGAGAAGATTAGTTGTCAGGAACTGGGAGAGCGGCTGGAAGAGCAGGCAAGGATTCTTGCGGCTGCCTCCAGGCAGGAAGTCCTTTCCATAAAGGGGGAACTGGCAGGAGAGGCCAGGTGCGATTACAGCCAGATTGAACGGGCATGGAACAATCTGATCGGCAATGCCTTGGAGTATAATCCCGAAGGCAAAGAACTACGGATAGACCTCCAGATTGTCCTGGAAGAAGGGCAGGCATATCTTGCTGCAAAGGTGACGGACTGGGGCAGGGGATTTGATGCCAGAGACTTGGCCCATGCTACAGAGCAGTTCTATCAAGGTGATGAAAGCCGCCATGACAGGAGCCATCACGGTATTGGCCTTTATACGGCGGCCAGGTTTGCCGCGTCCCAAGGAGGAAGGATCCGGCTTTCCAACTCCAAAGAGACAGGCGGCGGGGAAGTAACGCTGTATCTTAGATTAGAATAGAAAAAGGCCATCAGATATATACGGCATATGTCTGATGGCCTTTGTTCGCATTGGCTAGGAACCAGATTATGAATTCTGGCTTGCTTCCATATTCTTATTGGCAGTGGACAGCATCAGCTTGATCCTGTTCAGCTGATTTACTTCGCTTGCTCCTGGATCGAAGTCGATGGCCACCACGTTGGAGTTTGGATAACGCCTCCGGAGTTCTTTGATCACGCCCTTTCCTACCACATGGTTGGGCAGGCAGGCGAACGGCTGGGTACATACGATGTTTGCGGCTCCGCTGTGGATCAGTTCCAGCATCTCTCCGGTTAAGAACCAGCCCTCGCCGGTCTGGTTGCCAAGAGATACGATCTCGGAAGCCATCTTGCCAAGCTCTTCAATCTTTGCCGGCGGATAAAAATGCCGGCTCTTCTTAAACGCTTCTGTGGCAGGCTCCCGGAACCATTCCAGAGCCTTGATGCCAAGATTCCCCATGGTTGCCTTGGACTTCTTCATACCCAGGTGCGACACTTTAAAGTTCTGGTTGTAGAAGCAGTAGAGCAGGAAGTCCAGAAGATCAGGCACCACGGCCTCAGCCCCCTCGCTCTCCAGCAGATCTACCAGATGATTGTTGGCGGCGGGAAGGAACTTCACCAGAATCTCGCCTACCACGCCTACCCGCGGCTTCTTCACATCCAGCAGTTCCAGATTATTGTCGAAGTCCTCGATAATCTCCCTGCATAATTGCTTGAACCGCCTCCTGGAAGGATAGCCCTGAGATAGGAACTCCTTGCAGACGCTCTTCCACTTTTCGTGCATAGCATTGGCAGAGCCAGGCACTGCCTCGTAAGGCCGCATCCGGTAGACGCATTTCATGAAGATGTCTCCGAAGATTGCCGCATAGATTCCACGCAGGGCCAGGGAAGGCGTAATCTTGAATCCAGGGTTGCCTTCCAGGCCGCTTAGGTTGATGGAGATCACCGGAATGTGCCCGAATCCGGCTTTCTTAAGCGCCCGGCGGATAAAGCCGATATAGTTGGAAGCACGGCATCCGCCTCCCGTCTGGCTGATAATGACGGCAAGCTTATCGGTGTCATATTTGCCGGACAGGATGGCCTCCATGATCTGGCCGACTACCATCAGAGATGGATAGCAGGCATCATTATTCACATATTTAAGCCCCATATCTACCGCCTGCTTATTGTCGTTGGGCAGCACCTCCACATGATAGCCGGACGCCTGGAAGGCGACTTCCAGCAGATCGAAGTGAATGGGCGACATCTGCGGGCAGAGAATGGTGTAGTCTTTTCGCATCTCCTTGGTAAACGGAACCTTGGTGATGGCGGCAGGCTGTATCTTACGCTTATCGTTTCTCTGTTCTCTTACCCGGATGGCGGCGAGAAGAGAACGGACACGGATTCTGGCAGCGCCAAGGTTATTTACCTCGTCAATTTTCAGCGATGTGTAGATCTTATCCGAGTCGTTCAGGATGGAGGCTACCTGGTCAGTGGTTACTGCATCCAGGCCGCATCCGAAGGAATTCAGCTGGATCAGATCCAGATTATCGGTGGTCTTCACATAGTTCGCCGCAGCGTAAAGACGGGAATGGTACATCCACTGATCCATGACGTTAAGCGGCCGCTCTACCGGATTCAAGTGGGAGACGGAATCTTCTGTAAGCACTGCGATGTCATAAGAGTTGATTAGTTCCGGAATCCCGTGATTTACTTCCGGGTCAATATGGTAAGGGCGTCCGGCCAGGACGATGCCCCGGTTGCCGGTCTCATTCAGATACCGGATGGTTTCCTCGCCCTTGCTGCGCATATCCTGGCGGCAGGCTGCCAGTTCTTCCCAAGCCGCATGCACGGCAGACTTGATCTCTCCTTCGGGAATAGAGAACTTGGAAGATAATTCTTCCACCAGCCGGTAGGAGATGGTCTCTTCGCTTTGGAGAGAGAGGAACGGATGGATGAAATCCACGTCCCCATTTACAATGGCGTCAATATTATTCTTGATATTCTCCGGGTAGGAGGTAACGATCGGGCAGTTGTAATGGTTGTTGGCATCCTCGAACTCGTTGCGCTCATAAGGAACGCTGGGGTAGAAGATGTGCCGGATGCCCTGATCGATCAGCCACTGCACATGGCCGTGAGCCAGTTTGGCAGGGTAGCACTCGGACTCGCTGGGGATGGATTCGATTCCCAACTCATATACCTTCTTGGTAGAAGAAGGAGAAAGAATCACGCGAAAGCCCAGGCTCGTAAAGAAGGTAAACCAGAACGGGTAGTTCTCATACATATTCAGGACCCGTGGGATTCCAATCTCGCCGAGTTTTGCTTCCTCTTTGCCGAGAGGCTGGTAATCAAAGTAACGTTTCAGCTTATATTCAAACAGGTTGGGAAGCCTGTTCTGTGCCTTCTCCTTGCCAAGTCCCCGCTCGCAGCGATTGCCGGTGATGAACTTGCGACCGCCGCTGAAATGGTTGATAGTCAGACGGCAGTTGTTGGTGCAGCCCCTGCACTTGGTCATGGTGGTGGAGTACTCTAGCGCCTCAATGTCCTCGATGGACAGCATGGTCGTGCCTTCGCAGTCTATGTATCGTTCCCTGGCTATGAGGGCAGCACCGAAAGCGCCCATGATGCCTGCGATATCCGGACGGATGGCGTGGCAATTTGCAATCTTTTCAAAACTTCGCAGCACGGCATTGTTATAGAATGTGCCTCCCTGTACGACGATATGATTTCCAAGTTCGCTGGCGTCGGATACTTTGATTACCTTGAACAGCGCGTTCTTGATGACCGAGTACGCAAGCCCGGCGGAAATATCGGATACTTCCGCTCCTTCTTTCTGGGCCTGCTTTACCTTGGAATTCATGAAAACAGTACAGCGGGTGCCTAGGTCGATCGGATTCTTGGCAAATAACGCCTCGTGGGCAAAGTCCCCCACCGTATAGTTGAGGGATTTGGCAAAGGTCTCTATAAATGAGCCGCAGCCCGATGAGCATGCCTCGTTTAACAGGACATTGTCTACGGTTTGGTTCTTAATCTTGATACATTTCATATCCTGACCGCCAATGTCCAGGATGCAGTCCACATCCGGCTCGAAAAAGGAGGCGGCATAGTAATGGGATACCGTCTCTACCTCCCCTTCATCCAGCAGGAGGGCGGCCTTGATCAGAGCCTCGCCGTATCCGGTAGAGCAGGAGTGGACGATCTCGACGCCCTCGGGCAGTTTGCTGTAAATGTCTTTGATCGCGTGGATGGTCGTGCCCAGCGGGTCTCCCTCGTTATTGTGGTAGAAGGAATACAGAAGGGTGCCGTCCTCGCCTACCAGGGCTGCCTTGGTGGTGGTGGAGCCGGCATCAATCCCAAGGAAGGCCTTGCCTGTATAGGTGTCCAGATCCTTAACCGGAACCTGATGCTTCGCGTGGCGCTCGGCAAATTCCTTATAATCCGCCTCGCTGGAGAATAAAGGCTCCATGCGGTCTACCTCGAACTCCATCTTGATCTTGCCTTCCAGACGGTTCTGCATCTCCTGGAGAGAGACGTCCAGATCTTTTTTCGAGTTCATGGCAGATCCGATCGCCGCAAACAGATGCGAGTTGACAGGCACGATGGCGTGCTCGTCATCCAGCTTGAGGGTACGTACGAAAGACTCCTTAAGTTCAGACAGGAAATGAAGCGGTCCTCCAAGAAACGCTACGTGTCCCCGGATTGGCTTGCCACAGGCAAGTCCGCTGATCGTCTGATTAACGACGGCCTGGAAGATGGAAGCGGCCAGATCCTCCTTGGAAGCCCCTTCATTGATCAGAGGCTGTATGTCTGATTTGGCAAATACTCCGCATCTTGCGGCAATCGAGTACAATGCCTTGTAGTTCTTGGCATATTCGTTGAGGCCGGAGGCGTCCGTCTGAAGAAGGGAGGCCATTTGGTCGATAAATGAGCCCGTACCGCCGGCACATACGCCGTTCATACGCTGTTCCACATTGCCGCCTTCAAAATAAATGATCTTGGCATCCTCGCCGCCCAGCTCGATGGCCACGTCGGTCTGAGGCGCGTAGTGCTGCAGGGCCGTAGATACCGCGATCACTTCCTGTACGAAGGGAACGCCAAGATGCTTGGCCAGCGTAAGACCGCCGGACCCGGTAATCACAGGAGAAGCATGGACTGCGCCCAGCTTGAAGATGGCTCTTCCAAGCAGGTCGGAAAGAGTCTCCTGAATATTCGCAAAATGCCTCTCATAATCGGAAAAAGCGATATCGTTATTCTCATCCACCAAGGCGATTTTTACCGTAGTGGAGCCGATATCAATCCCTAATGTATATAATTCTTTCTGGCTCATAATATGTAACTCCTTATTACAAATGTATATCCATCCATTGTCCGTTCATGCCCGCATTTTTAAAACTGGGGCTTCGGGAAGAGGAAGGGTATCTTCTTATTAATATGTGTTTCCTTGGTTTACAACTTGTAACATTATACGACAAAATATTTGAAATGACAATTCGCAAATGTGATAGAAATATAAAAAACCTGTTAAACTTCCATGGTAGAATTGACAAACAAACCTCAAAACGGTAGAATGACTACAGTGTGAAACGAAGAAAGCAGGGAGTAGATTTTATGAATAATTGGCTGAATAAACTGGAAAAAAAGATTGGAAGATTCGCGATTCCGAATCTCATCAACTATATTGTCATACTGTATGCTTTGGGATATGTAATTGTCATGCTGAACCCAATGATATATTTTCAATACCTTTGCCTTGATCCTGTTGCGATCATGCATGGGCAGATATGGAGGATTATAACATTTTTAGCGTTTCCTCCGTCTACCAATATATTTCTGTGCGCGTTGCTGCTGTATGTAGATTATCTGATCGGCCGACAGCTGGAGGCAGTGCTTGGAACGTTCCGATTCAATGTATTCGTGATCCAGGGCATCCTGCTTCACGCGATTGCGGCAGTCGTAGTATATGTATTGACCGGTATGCCGGTGGTTATGGATTCACAGTATATTATTATGTCCATGTTCTTTTTATTCGCGGCATTATTTCCGGAAGCACAGTTTATGCTGTATTTTGCCATCCCGATCAAAGGGAAATGGATTGCCTGGATTGACGCCATCTACTTTGGCTATGCGATTGTCAGCTACTTCCTGCCGTTCGGAAACGGAGGGAGCGCGAATGCGGCACTGGCGGCCGCAGTATCCGTGATAAATGTCCTGATCTTCTTTATGAGCGCAAGGAATACGAATCCTTATTCGCCTAAAGAGATGAAGAGGAAAAGGGAATACAAGAAGAAGATGGAGCGGGCGCAGCGTTCCACACACGTATATGAGAATGGGGCAAAACACAAATGCGCTGTCTGTGGAAGGACAGAACTGGATGATCCGAGCCTGGAGTTCCGCTACTGCTCGAAATGTAACGGCAACTATGAGTATTGCCAGGATCATCTGTTCACACATACACATGTAAAATAGAAACGAGAGAGGGAAGCAAAAGAATATGAAGAAAACGAAGATTATATGTACCATGGGACCAAATACCAACGATGCAGGACTGATGCGGGCGCTGGTCCAGAATGGAATGGATATCGCAAGATTTAATTTTTCTCACGGAGATCACGAGGAGCAGAAAGACCGAATGGATATGCTAAAGAAGATCCGGGAAGAAGAAAACAAGCCGGTGGCGATCCTTCTGGATACCAAGGGGCCGGAGATCCGTACAGGGATATTAAAAGATGGGAAGAAGATCAACTTGCAGGCCGGTAACCTCTTTACATTATCGACAGAGGATATTGTTGGCGACGAGAGCAAAGTGTCTATTACTTACGCGGGTCTGGTTGAGGACGTGCAGGTTGGAAGCACGATTCTTGTGGATGATGGCCTGATTGGCCTGAAAGTAAAGGAAAAGAAAGCCAAGGAGATCGTCTGTACCGTAATCAATGGAGGAGAACTCGGAGAGCGCAAAGGCGTCAATGTGCCGAATGTACCGGTGCGCCTGCCTGCCATTACCGATAAGGACAGAGAGGATATCCGCTTCGGCGTAGAGCAGGAGATTGACTTTATCGCGGCTTCCTTTGTCCGCAATGCAGAGTGCATCCTGGAGATCAAGGCATTCCTTCGGGAGTGCGGCGCGCCATATATTCCAATTATCGCTAAGATCGAGAATGCGGAAGGGATTAAGAACATCGATGAGATCATCCGCTGCGCGGACGGAATCATGGTAGCCCGCGGAGACCTGGGCGTAGAGATCCCGGCGGAGGAAGTGCCCTATCTGCAGAAGATGATGATCCAGAAATGTAATGACAATTATAAGCCGGTCATCACGGCAACCCAGATGCTGGATTCCATGATCCGCAATCCACGTCCTACCAGGGCGGAAGTTACCGACGTTGCCAACGCCGTATACGACGGTACGGACGCGGTGATGCTGTCCGGCGAGACAGCCCAGGGCAAATATCCGGTGGAAGCGCTTCAGATGATGGTGCATATCGTAGAGAATACCGAGGAGCATCTGGACTATGAAACACTTCTCAAAAAAGCGGAAGAACACCGGATGAAGAGCACGTCAAGCGCTTTGGGACATGCAACGGTTACCACGGCCAATAACCTTGGCGCAAAATGCATTATTACGCCATCCGTATCCGGCGCGACGGCAAGAGTGGTATCAAAGTTCAAGCCGAGGACCGAGATCATCGGCGTGACGCCAAATGAGGCGACTTTAAGAAGAATGCAGATCTATTGGGGCGTAAGACCATTAAAATCCATAGAATTCAGCACAACGGAGGATATCTGCAATGGAGCCATCGAACTGATATGTGCCAAGCAGATCGCGGAGTCCGGGGATATTATCGTGCTGACGGCAGGAATCCCTTCCCCGAACGTACAGGCTCAAAAGACCAGCGTCAGCAATATTATGCGGATTGCGGTAGTGGATTAAGGAGAATTGTGAAGTTGTGGCGCCGCCGGCGAGGGCAGGAGGATGATTCCTGCGACGCTTTGGCGCCTGCATTTGGGTACGCCGTTCGAAGTTTGGGGTGGAAGTCATGGAAAATAAAAGAAAAGAGGCCAGTACAAAGGAAGAATGAGATGATGTTACAGTCTCCCCTGGGTACTGGTTTTTTATTATTTTATGATTCGAGTCAATAACCGGGGTAGAATTGCCAACGAATTGCCGGGAGCGTGTCAGGAGAGGAGGGATTCTGGAGGTAAGCGGATGGGGCGGAGAATCCATGCCTGAGATGTTAGGCCGTAGGAGAGGAGCCGCGATCGGCGACTCTCCTGCAGCCTTACAGATCAGTGCATTAGTCGCAGCCCCAGTAGCGTCGCAAGAATCCCTCCCCCTCCCGACACGCATACGACAACCAAAAAAATTCAAAACATATTGACAGCCGTCTTTCTATATATTATAGTGTTCCCATAGAGAACTACTACAGAAGGAAGGCAAGGTGATCAGGTGGAAAAAACATCATTTGTAGAATATTTGATGGAATTTGGACTTACCCGGCAGGAAGCCAGCATATATCAGTGTCTGCTTGTCGAAGGCAAGGTTACAGGGTATGAGGTGGCCAAGCTGACGGGCATATCAAGGTCCAATGCATATAATTCATTGGCGAATATGACGGAGAAGGGCGCGTCCTATCTGGTAGAAGAGGGAACCACGCGCAAATATGTGCCGGTGCCCTTAGAGGAATTCTGCAAGAACCGGATACGGAGGCTGGAGGAGTCTAAAAAATGGCTGGTATCCCATGAGCCTACAGAGAAGACTCATCTGGAAGGATACATAACGATAGAGGGCGCAAATCATATTCTGGACAAGATGCGCAACCTGCTGTCCCAGGTAGAGAAGAGAGTCTATATTACCTGCACACGGAACTATCTGCTTCTGCTTGTGCGGGAACTGGAAGAACTGATGGAGAGCAAGAAGAAAGTGGTGATCATTACGGATCAGCCTGCGACTTTTGAGAATGCCAAGGTTTATGTAGGGGAAAACAGGGGCATGCAGATCGGCATCATTGCGGATTCTAAGTATGTCCTTACCGGCGAGTATGGGGAAGGGAGCATGAACACCTGCCTGTATTCCGGCCAGAAGAACTTTGTTGAATTATACAAGACCGCGCTATCGAATGAGATAAAATTACTGTCAATACGAGAGGAGAATAAGAACGTATGAAGAAAGAGCCATTTGTAACCAAAGAACAGCTGGAAGAGATTGTAAAAGAGTATCCGACGCCATTCCATCTCTACGATGAGAAAGGGCTTCGAAGAAATATGAAGGCGCTGAAGGAAGCGTTTGCATGGAACAAGGGATATAAGGAATATTTTGCCGTAAAGGCGACCCCTAATCCGTTTCTGATCAATATTCTGAAGGAATATGGCTGTGGCTGCGACTGTTCCTCCTATACGGAACTGATGCTCTCAGAGGCTATTGGAGTGACGGGCGAGGACATCATGTTTTCCTCTAATGATACGCCTGCGGAAGAGTTTGCCTATGCAGAGAAGCTGGGGGCGATCATCAACCTGGATGATATCACCCATATTGATTTTCTGGAACAGACCATCGGCCATATTCCAGAAACCATCAGCTGCCGTTATAATCCCGGTGGCCTGTTCAAGATCAGCAATGACATCATGGACAATCCGGGAGACTCCAAGTATGGCATGACCACGGAGCAGTTATTTGAGTCTTTCAAAATATTGAAGGAGAAGGGCGCAAAGGAATTCGGAATCCACGCCTTCCTTGCCAGCAACACGGTTACCAATGATTATTATCCGATGCTCGCGAAGATTCTGTTTGAACTGGCAGTCAAGCTTCAGATGGAGACTGGCGTACATATCAAGTTTATCAACCTCTCCGGCGGGATCGGGATTCCCTATACGCCAGACCAGGAGCCCAACGATATCCGCATGATCGGTGACGGCGTGCGCAGGGTATATGAGGAAGTTCTTACGCCGGCTGGCATGGGAGACGTGGCAATCTATACGGAACTGGGGCGTTTCATGATGGGGCCTTATGGATGCCTTGTAACCAAAGCCATCCATGAGAAGCATACCCACAAGGAATACGTAGGCGTGGATGCATGCGCGGTGAATCTGATGCGTCCGGCTATGTATGGAGCTTATCACCATATCACCGTAATGGGCAAGGAAGATATTCCCTGCGACCATAAGTATGATATTGCGGGCTCGCTGTGCGAGAACAATGACAAATTCGCAATAGACCGAATGCTTCCGAAGATTGACAAGGGGGATCTGCTGGTCATCCATGATACAGGCGCTCATGGATTCTCCATGGGGTATAATTATAACGGCAAACTAAAATCAGCGGAACTTCTGCTTAAGGAGGATGGCACCGTGCAGCTGATCCGAAGGGCGGAAACGCCGGCAGATTATTTTGCGACGTTTGACTGCTTTGATATTGGAAAGAAATTGCTGGAAGAATAATTCCAGAATATAAAAGTAAAGGAGGAAAAAGAGATGAGGAAGAAGGGATTGCTTGCGGCTCTGGTCATCCTTGTGATGATGGTGCTGAGCGGGTGCGGAATGAGCGCGGAGGACGCTCAGTCCTATGCCAAGTCTGTCTTGGACGCCAACTATAAGGGGGAGTTCAAAGACTATGTAGAATGGACCAAGTCCTCTGAGAAAGAGGCAAAAGAACTGTATGAGGAGAACATCGACACGACCATGAAGGAGTCCGGACTCAATGACCTGGGCCTTTCTGAAGAACTGTCAGCCAATTACAGGCAGATGTTCGTCGATATGGTAAAACAGGCAAAATATGAGGTGGGAGAGGCAAAAGAGGCCGATGACGATGCCTATGCCATCGAAATAACGGTAGAGCCTTTCACCGGATTTGACGGCATACAGGATGAAGTGACCACAAAGGTTACGGAAGAAGTCAGGAATATGGAAGAGATACCTGGAGAAGAGCAGATTAATGAACTCTTCTATCAAAGGATGTACGACATTATGGCAGAGAGGGTGAAGAATCCGACTTTCGGAGAGAAGGAGAGCGTAACCGTTCACGTAAAGCCTGACTCTGACGGAGTATACTACATTCCGCAGGATGAACTGACCAAGCTGGATAATACCTTGTTCCCTGCTGACAATTTGTAATTGCTTGATAAATGCCTGCCTTTTGCTTGTGCGCCATGGGTGATGCTAAACGAACTCGAATAGAAAAACCGCAATTTCACATATTGGAATTGCGGTTTTTAAATACTCCCCTGTCTATTAGCATAACTCAAAAATCATGGACTATAAGATTCAAAAACAAAAAAGCGCTAAATCCCTTCTTAATAAAAGAGACCTAACGCTTCGTCAAAATGCGGATGGTGGGACTTGAACCCACACGAGGTCACCCCCGCAAGATTTTGAGTCTTGTGCGTCTGCCATTCCGCCACATCCGCCTGTACTACCGTTATCTCCGGCAGCAACATGATAAATTATAACCTCAAATGGAAGGGTTGTCAATCCTTTTGTCTGGAAATTTTATTCAAAATTTCAGTTGTTTATGGTATAATATAACGGATTTGCATCAAGTGCAGAAGAAAGAGATACGCGGAGAGCGTGCTGCTCCGGGATGGGAGGAAGAGATGTATTACAAGCAATATGGAAATACGGGATTAAAAGTGTCGGCGATCGGTCTTGGGACCATGCGGTATGACGAGGAGGATATCAAAGCGGGGAGGCTTGAAAAGTGCGCCGAGATTCCTCTTTATGCCTTTGAAAAGGGGATCAACTATTGGGATACGGCTCCGAACTATTGCCATGATAAGAGCGAGATTGTCACCGGGATTGCGCTATCCCAGGTAAAAAGAAGCGATGTATATGTAACATCCAAGACAAATCTGGGCACACTGCATGTAGGAGACCATCCGACAAAGGAGGATTTCCGCAGGAGGCTGGAACTTTCCCTTGAAAGGCTTAAGACTGACTATATTGACTTTTATCATATGTGGTGCATGCTCAGCCTGGAATCCTGGGAGAAGCACATGGATGCCTTATACGGCTTTTTCGAAGAAGCCAAGAAGGACGGACTGATAAGAAATATCGTATTTTCTTCCCATATGCAGGGAAATGAGATAGAGAAAGTGGTAGATTCCGGCAAGTTTAAGGGAATGCTGATAGGGTACAATGCGCTGAATTATCGTTTCCGCCAGAGCGGGATCGAGGCGGCTTACAATAAAGGCATGGGAGTGGTCGTCATGAATCCGCTGGGCGGCGGAATGATTCCCGCCAATCCGGATGCCTTCCGGTATCTGACGGAAGGGACAGACCTGACGGTTCCCCAGGCAGCGCTTCGTTTTGTGGCGTCCCATAAAGAGATCACGGTGACTCTGGCAGGGTGCACCACGAAGAAACATATTGACGATGCAGTAAAAGCGGTAGAACATCTGGAAGAGAAGCCGGCAAAAGAGATCGCGAAGGAATACGAAGGCAAGGGAGTGGCGCTTAATGACCTGTGCACAGGCTGCGCCTACTGCAAGGGCTGCCCGAAGGAGATCCCCATTCCCAAATACATGGATGCCTATAACCAGAAGATACTGACAGGGAATGACAAGGCAATCCTGGCGAGGCTTGACAATCATTGGGACATTCCTAAGGAAAAGGCGGCAGAATGCATTGCCTGCGGAAAGTGCGAAGGACAGTGCACCCAGCATCTGCCAATCATCGAACGGCTGAAAGAGATTGCCGGCATGTAGAAATAAACTCCTTTTAAAAACGAAGGATATGGTGTATAGTAATATGGTAATTTTAAAATAGGTGGAGAATCTGATATGAATAGTAAGATTGTTTTGATAGATGGACATAGCATCCTGAACCGCGCGTTCTACGGACTCCCGGATCTGACCAATGCAGACGGGCTTCATACGAATGCCATTTACGGCTTTCTGACGATTATGTTCAAGATATTAGAAGAAGAAAAGCCGGACTATTTGACGGTTGCCTTTGATGTACATGCGCCTACGTTCCGCCATGAGATGTATGAGGAATACAAAGGGACGAGAAAGCCTATGGCCGATGAATTACGCCAGCAGGTGCCGGTGATCAAGGAAGTGTTAAAGGCGATGGGCATCCGGATTATCGAGCAGGCGGGGCTGGAGGCGGATGACCTGATCGGAACCTTGTCCAAGCGATGCGCGCAGAAGGGAATGGAAGTGTCTGTCATCTCCGGAGACCGGGATCTGCTGCAGCTGGCGACAGAGCAGGTGAAAATCCGCATTCCCAAGACGAAGCAGGGCCGGACGGAAGTGGAGGACTATTATGCCCAGGATGTCAAGGAACGCTATCAGGTAACTCCCACAGAGTTTATCGACCTTAAGGCGCTTATGGGCGATGCGTCCGACAATATACCAGGAGTGCCAAGCATTGGAGAGAAGACGGCGACAAAGATTATCACGGAGTATCATTCGATCGAAGAAGTTCATGCCCATGTGGATGAGGTAAAGCCGCCCAGGGCGTCGAAGGCATTAAAGGAACATTGGGATATGGCGGTCATGAGCAAGAGACTGGCTACGATCAATGTGGACGCGGATTTTCCATATGAACTGGAAGAGGCAAAACTTGGGAATATCTACACGGAAGAGGCCTATGCATACTTCCAGAAACTGCAGTTTAAGAATCTGCTGCAGCGTTTTGATGTGACCGCGCCATCCAACCAGGTAGAGGATGCGTTTCAGGAAGTTAAGGATAGAAAAGAGGCAGAAGCCATATTTGCGGCAGCAAAAGGAGCCGACGAGATAGGCGCGTGCATATTCAAGGATACCCGGAATGTGCTTCCGCTTTTCGCAGGGCAGGCCGGGATTGACGGCATTGGACTTTGTTTTTCTAAAAAGGATGTCTACTGCATTCGCGCGGGCCAGGGGATCGAAGTATCCTGGCTTCTGGAACAGCTGGAGGGTGTAGCAAAAGATGCAGGGCGCTTTGCCATGTTTGACATCAAGGAGGCTCTGGAGCATATCCGCATTGCCCGCCAGGATAACTGTTTTGATGTGACGGTGGCGGCGTACCTTCTGAATCCCCTGAAAAGTAATTATACCTATGAGGATGTTGCAAGGGAACAACTGAACCTGATTATAGAAGATAAACTGGATGCCTGGATGAAGGCATGCTATGAAGCCTATACGGCGTATGCCGCATCCGGGATTCTGTGGAAGCGGCTGAAGGAATGTCTGATGGACAGACTGTTTATGGATGTCGAGATGCCGCTGGTATTTACCCTTTATGACATGGAAGTAAACGGCGTAAGGGTGGAAGCTGAGGCGCTTAAGTATTACGGCGACCAACTGGGCGCCAAGATCGTGGAACTGGAAAAGGATATTTATGAGGAAGCGGGAGAAAACTTCAACATCAATTCTCCGAAACAGTTGGGCGTGGTTCTTTTTGAAAACATGAAGATTCCGGGGGGCAAGAAGACGAAGACAGGCTACTCTACGGCGGCGGACGTACTGGAGAAACTAGCGCCGGATTACCCGATCATCGCAAAGATCCTGGAGTACAGGCAGTATACAAAGTTAAAGTCCACCTATGCTGACGGGCTTGCCAATTACATCCGGGAAGACGGACGGATCCACAGCAAGTTCAACCAGACGATCACGGCCACCGGAAGACTGAGCAGTACGGAGCCGAACTTGCAGAATATCCCGATCCGTGTGGAACTGGGAAGACTGATTCGCAAGGTATTCATCCCGGAAGACGGATTCGTCTTCGTAGACGCGGATTATTCCCAGATTGAGCTGCGCGTGCTGGCCCATTGTTCCGGGGACAGCCATCTGATCGAAGCCTACAAGGAAAAGAAGGACATCCACAGGATTACGGCATCCCAAGTGTTCCACATTCCGTTTGACGAGGTTACGGACCAGCAGCGGCGCAATGCCAAGGCGGTCAATTTTGGAATCGTATATGGCATCAGTTCGTTCGGGTTGAGCCAGGATTTGAGCATCACCAGGAAAGAGGCATCCAAGTATATTGAAGACTATTTCACCACTTATCCGGGCATCAAGATATTCCTGGATGATACGGTGAAGCATGCAAAAGAGATGGGGTATGTGGTAACCCTGTTCGGGCGCAGGCGCCCGGTTCCGGAACTGTCTTCCAGCAATTACATGCAGCGCTCTTTCGGCGAGAGGGTTGCCATGAATGCGCCCATCCAGGGAACGGCGGCGGACATCATCAAGATTGCGATGACAGGAGTGGGCAGGCGGCTTAAGGAGCAGAAGATGAAGTCAAGGCTGGTGCTGCAAGTTCATGATGAACTTCTGGTGGAGGCGTACAAGCCGGAACTTGACCAGGTAAAGAAGATACTGAAAGAAGAGATGGAGCAGGCAGCATCTTTGGATGTGCCGCTGGAGATAGACATGCATACAGGAGAAAACTGGTACGAAGCAAAGTAGAGGTGCAGACTTATGAAGATTATTGGAATTACTGGCGGAGTAGGGGCAGGGAAGACGCAGATACTGGAGTACCTAAATAACAAATACGGAGCCACCATCTGTCAGGCGGATCAAGTGGGGAAGAAACTCCAGAAAAAGGGGACCCCATGCTTTGAGGCCATTGTGGAGCATTTCGGGACGGATATCCTGGATGAGAAGGGCGAGCTTGACAGAGAAAGGCTGGCAGAAATCGTATTTTCGAAGAAAGAAGAATTATCCATGCTTAATGGCATCATCCATCCTGCGGTGAAGGAAGAGATCCGCAGGAAGATAGCCAAAGAGGAGCGGAAGAATACGAATCTGTTCATCGTGGAGGCAGCGCTTTTGATTGAAGATAATTATGAAGAGATCTGCGATGAACTGTGGTATGTCTATGTGGAAGACGAGATCCGCAAAAAGCGGCTGATCTACGCAAGAGGCTATGATGCCCGGAAAGTGGACGATATCATTGCCGCCCAGCTGCCGAAGGATGTATTCCTGAAGCATTGCGACAGAGTCATCGACAACAACGGCGTCTTTGAGGAGACGAAGATGCAGCTGGATCAGATATTAGCAGATTTATAAGAAAGGCAGAATAGACAGATTATGAGATTATGCAGTATTGCCAGTGGAAGCAGCGGAAACTGCATCTACGTAGGAGATGACGATACTCATCTGCTGGTGGATACAGGAATCAGCAAGAAGAGAATTGAACAGGGATTACATACATTAGGAATCAAGGGAGAAGAACTGAACGGTATTCTGATCACCCATGAGCATGTGGATCATATCCAGGGGCTGGGGGTATTCAGCAGGAAGTATGGGATACCCATCTATGCCACCCGGGGGACGATTGAAGGAATCCGATGCTGCACAAGCCTGGGGAAGATGCCGGAAGGACTGCTGCATGATGTCCCGGTGGATGAGACATTTTCGCTTGGAGGCATGAGCATACGGCCTTTCGCGATCTCCCATGACGCCAAGGAGCCTTCCGGATACCGGATCGAGAATGAGACGAAATCCGTGGCGGTAGCGACAGATCTGGGGAAATACGACGAATACACGGTAGCGCATCTGAAGGATCTGAATGCGGTAGTCCTGGAGGCAAACCACGATATCCACATGCTTGAAGTGGGTCCCTATCCCTATCCTCTTAAAAGGAGAGTGGCAGGAGATAAAGGACATTTGTCAAATGAATTGTCAGGCAGGCTTCTTTGTGATATACTGCATGACAACCTTCAATATGTGGTGCTAGGCCATCTGAGTAAGGAGAACAATTACGAAGAGCTGGCCTACGAGACTGTCAAGCTGGAGGTCAGCATCGGCGACAACCCATATAAAGGAGAAGATATCCCTATGATGGTAGCAAAGAGGGATATAGTATCAGATATTATATCATTATAGCGACATGGCACAGTAGGAGGATAAGTCAATGAAGTAAAGAAGACGGCGTCATGGCTTCTTCCTATGTGGGCGGCTTAAGCGGCGCATTCATTCCGGTCAGTGAAGACAAGGGAATGATCGATGCGGTGAAGATGGGAGCCCTTACCATGGAAAAACTGGAGGCGATGACCTGCGTCTGTTCCGTAGGACTTGACATGATCGCCATACCTGGAAAGACAAAAGCAACTACAATATCCGGAATTATTGCCGATGAGATGGCAATCGGCATGGTGAATCAGAAGACGACGGCAGTCCGCCTGATTCCGGTTATTGGCAAAGACGTAGGAGAGACGGCTGAATTTGGCGGCCTCCTGGGCTATGCCCCAATCATGCCGGTGAATGAGTATGATTGCAGCGCCTTTGTAAACAGGCAGGGAAGAATCCCTGCGCCGATTCACAGTTTTAAGAATTAGAGAGGATGTTTGGATGGGAACAATAGCAGTTGTCACGGACAGCAATAGCGGTATTACCCAGAATGAAGCGAAGGAGTTGGGAATCCAGGTGATTCCGATGCCGTTTTATATCAATGGGGAACTCTATTATGAGGATATCACTTTGAGCCAGGAAGAGTTCTATGAGAGGCTGGCGGAAGATGCGGATATATCTACTTCACAGCCGGCGCCAGCAGATGTCATGGAATTATGGGAGGAATTACTGGAGAGTTATGATGAAGTGATCCATATCCCGATGTCCAGCGGCCTGAGCAGTTCCTGCGAGACAGCAATGGCTCTTGCCCAGGAGTTTGACGGAAAGGTTCATGTAATCGACAACCAGAGGATATCGGTAACTCAGAGGCAGTCTGTTCTGGACGCGATTGAAATGGCTTCAAGGGGGCTGAGTGCCGCGCAGATTGAGGAGACCCTGATGCGCGAACGGCTGGAAGCCAGCATCTATATTACCGTGGATACGTTGAAATACCTGAAGAAAGGCGGCAGAGTAACGCCTGCCGCGGCAGCGCTTGGAACGGTGCTTAATATTAAGCCGGTGCTCCAGATCCAGGGAGAAAAACTGGACTCCTTTGCCAAAGTACGGGGCTGGAAAGCGGCGAAAAAGACGATGCTGGAAGCAATGGAAAAGGATATGAACGGACGTTTTGCGGGGAAAAAGGTACATCTGGAAGCTGCCTATACTTGCTCGGATGAAGAGGCGCAGGCATGGAAGTCTGAGATTGAGAAGAAATTCCCGGGCTATGAGATACAGTTGGACAGGCTGTCCTTGAGCGTGGCCTGCCATATCGGCAGCGGGGCAATGGCAGTTGCCTGCAGTCGGGTAATTGAATAGAGAGGCATGAAAAAGGCAGGCGCCGGAAAAGAGTAATCTTTTTCTGGCAGCTGCCTTTCTTATCCAGGGAACGCGTCTAGATTCTCACAATCTGATGCTGATATTCATTGATGAAAGGCAGCTTGAACTTGTTCGTAATGATGCTTTCGTAGAGGTTGGAGGCGAAGATGTCCTTGCTTAGCATATTTAGCCCCACCGGGGTTAAGTCTTCCGTCTGGGTCAATTTGGTGATGATCGGCACGGAGGAACTGTTCTTCAGGCAGGAGAGGATCTGCCCGGCATCCTTGCGGAATCCCAGAATGCGGGCATACTGACAGTAGCCTTCCTCCTGATAGGAGAGCATGTCTTCATTGGTGATATCAAGCAGGATATGAAACAGGCTGCGGCTGATGCGGGTGTAGGTCATATCCCGGGTCTTGAGAAGATCGCAGAACTGGTCAAACGTGATGAAATCATTGGCATGGTTCATGATCCGGTTGGCCAGGTCCTCGGTCACATCCTTGTACTTGACCAGAGTATCGCTGGTCTCAGTCAGCAGTTTGTACTTAAGAAGAAGTGAAAAGTCATTGGAGTAGATTGGATACCTGGTACGGTGCATCTCTTCCAGAAGGCGGATACAGGACGGAGGCACCTGGCCTTCCAGCCGGGTCAGCACCTCGGACATGGCGGGCTCGTCAAACATGCCTTCTTCCTCCAGATGGATGGAACTGCTGGCGTAGGCCAGCAGTTTGCGGATGGCGGACGCGGAACTGTAGCTGCCAGTCAGTTCCTCATCGTGGTAGCCGGATACCATGCGTTTGATGGTATAAGTCTTTATGCTGCTTTTTTTCTTGTAGAGCGCCTTGATGTACTCAATGCCCAGAATGTTATTGGGCTGTTCCAGTATGACATCCAGGGAATCATCCTTTAAATAGGCCTTTAAGGCCATCTGCCTTGCCCGGGGAAAGGAGATGCCCTTTCTTAATGCCTCCTGAAGGGAGAACTTGTATTCCTCCGGCTCGTCGGCAGTCACGCGGGCAATCCGTTCCAGAACTTTGTAGTCTCCGCATTCGCTGCCAAAACAGATGGAGTCTATGCAGCCCAGCTGCTCAAACAGTGAGATGGCGCCTGCGGCAAAATATTCGGCGCTTCCAGCAGCGTAGCATACAGGAAGTTCCATGACGACAGGCACGCCGGCTTCGAGGGCGACCTCTGCCCTCAGATGCTTGGGCATGATGGCCGGAGCGCCCCGCTGCACGTAGTTGCCGCTCATAACGACGACTGCGGCATCCGCCCCGGATATCTCTTTTGCTTTTTGAATATGGTACAGGTGTCCGTTGTGAAATGGGTTGTATTCAGTGATCAATCCTACTATTTTCATGAGAATCTCCTTGTATATCCTTTTGAAATTGATTATACTATAGAAAGATTGGGGATGCAATGAATGACAGGAGAGGAGGGGATGCATAGATGAGCGAAGATTGGAAGGCCGCCCGTCAAAAGGTTGAAGATTTGGTCGAAGAATCAAAGAACATGCCGGATCTTGCAGAAACGGACTATCTGGAAGAACGGGAGGAACTGACGGAAGAACGGATACTGGAGATGCTGGAAGAGCGCCAGTATAAGGAATTAAAAGAAGAACTCGAAAATAATATGTATCCCATTGACCTGGCTGATATACTGGAGAATTTTGACCAGAAGCATCTGGTTATGGTATTCAGGCTTCTGGCCAAGGAAGAAGCGGCAGAGACATTTACGTATATGAACAGCGATATGCGTGAGCTGCTGATCAATGCACTGACGGATTCCGAACTGGAAGAAGTCATGGAAGAGATGTACTTAGACGATACGGTAGACGTTCTGGAAGAGATGCCGGCCAATGTGGTGGACAGGCTTCTGATGGCCACGGATGAGGAGACAAGAGTCCAGATTAACCAGTTGCTCCAGTATCCGGAGGACAGCGCGGGAAGCGTGATGAATGTGGACTATATCGCGCTGCGAAAAGAGATGACGGTTGCAGAATCCATCCTGAAGATCCGCCAGGTCGGTATCAATAAAGAGACCATCTATACCTGCTATGTCACGGAGAAGCGCAAGCTGATCGGCCAGGTAGACGTAAAGGAACTTCTTACCACCAGCGAATCCAAGACGGTGGAAGAGATCATGGACACGAATATGCTGTATGCGCATACGACGGATGACCAGGAAGACGTGGCAAGGACCATCACCAAGTACGGCCTGATCGCGCTTCCTATCGTGGATCATGAGATGTGCATGGTGGGAATCGTAACCGTTGACGATGCCATGGTTGTCCTGCAGGAAGAGACGACGGAAGATATCAGCATCATGGCAGGTGTCAATCCGAATGAGGAGACTTACTTTGGCACGACGGTATTGGAGCATGTGAAGAGCCGCATTCCCTGGCTTCTGTTTCTGATGCTGTCCGCCACGGTGACGCAGATGATTATGAACAGTTATGAGGCGGCCCTTGCGGTCATGCCGCAGCTGGCCGGATTCATTCCCATGCTTACCGGTACCGGAGGCAATTGCGGCTCCCAGAGTTCCACGCTGGTCATCCGGGGTCTGGCGGTCGGTGAGATCGAGTTTAAGGATCTGTTCAAGGTCATCTGGAAGGAAGTGCGCATCGCGGTTTGCATCAGCCTGATTCTTTCCGTGGTTAACGGCCTTCGGATTCTGCTGATGGGACAAGGGGATGCAATGATGGCATTTACCATCGGGCTTACCATGGCTTGCACGGTAGTGATCGCCAAGGTGGTAGGCTGTACCCTGCCTCTTCTGGCAAAGAAGGTGGGACTGGATCCTGCTATCATGGCTACGCCGCTGATTTCTACCCTGGTAGACATCAGTACCATCAGCGTATACTTTGCCATTGTCAGCACGGCATTTGCCCTGTAGGAGATTGTATGCAAAAATAGACAGAAGATTCTATAAAGAGACCTTGTTTGCAAGGTCTCTTTGTATTATAATAGAAATACTGAGAAAATATGGAATGGAAAGGAGTCTATCAATCATGGGATTTATAGATGAAATCAAAGCAAAAGCAAAAACGAACAAAAAGACAATCGTACTTCCAGAGACAGAAGACATCAGGACTTATGAAGCTGCTGAAGCAGTACTGAAAGAGGGAACCGCCAACCTGATTCTGGTCGGAAGCGAAGAAGAGATCGCTAAGAATAAAGGTTCTTTCGATATTACCGGAGCAACGATTGTAGACCCTGCAACATATGAAAAAACGGATGCATACATCGCAAAACTGGTAGAACTCAGACAAAAGAAGGGCATGACAGAGGAGCAGGCAAGAGAACTGCTGCTTACCAACTACCTGTATTACGGAGTCATGATGGTTAAGATGAAGGATGCAGACGGCATGGTATCCGGAGCATGCCACTCGACAGCAGATACCTTAAGGCCATGCCTGCAGATCCTGAAGACGAAGCCGGGAACCAAACTGGTATCTGCATTCTTCGTAATGGTAGTACCGGACTGTGATATGGGCGCAGATGGAACATTTGTATTTGCGGATGCAGGCCTGGAGCAGAATCCAGATCCTGAGAAACTGGCAGCCATTGCCCTTTCTTCCGCAGAATCTTTCGGGCTTCTGACAGAGAAAGAGCCGATAGTCGCTCTGCTTTCACATTCTACAAAGGGAAGTGCAAAGCATGCGGATGTTGACAAAGTCGTAGAGGCAACCCGCATCGCCAAGGAGAATGCTCCGGAGGGACTGCTTCTTGACGGAGAATTCCAGCTGGATGCAGCCATCGTTCCATCCGTAGGAGCGTCCAAGGCTCCGGGAAGCCCGGTAGCAGGCAAGGCCAACGTACTTGTGTTCCCAGATCTGGATGCCGGAAATATCGGATACAAGCTGGTACAGAGACTTGCAAAGGCAGAAGCTTACGGACCTCTGACACAGGGAATCGCAGCGCCTGTCAATGACCTGTCCCGCGGATGCAGCGCAAAGGATATCGAAGGCGTAGTTGCGATCACGGCTGTTCAGGCAATGGCAGAAGAGTAAATAGAACGGAAAATAATAAAAGAGAGGTATAGAGCAAATGAATGTATTAGTTATTAACTGTGGAAGTTCATCTTTAAAATTCCAGCTGATCAACTCTGATTCTGAAGAAGTTCTTGCAAAGGGACTCTGCGAGAGAATCGGAATCGACGGAAGTCTTACTTACCAGCCGCAGGGCGGGGAGAAGGTGAAGACGGATAAGGCTATGCCGACCCACACAGAAGCAATCCAGTTCGTGATCGACGCTTTGACGGACGCTAAGACCGGAGTTGTAAAAAGTCTTGACGAGATTGGGGCAGTCGGACACCGCGTGGTACACGGCGGAGAGAAGTTTGCAAGTTCTGTAGTAATCACGGACGAGGTTATGAAGGCGATCGAAGAGTGCAATGACCTGGCTCCGCTTCACAACCCGGCAAATCTGATCGGAATCAATGCCTGCCAGAAATTAATGCCTGGCACGCCGATGGTAGCGGTATTTGATACGGCATTCCACCAGACAATGCCGGAGGAAGCGTATATGTACGGACTTCCTTACGAATACTATGAGAAATACAAGGTAAGACGCTATGGCTTCCATGGGACAAGCCACAGTTTCGTATCAAAGAGAGCGGCAGAACTTGCCGGAAAGCCATATGACCAGCTTAAAACGATCGTATGCCACCTCGGAAACGGCGCCAGCATCTGCGCCGTAAAGAACGGCAAATCCGTAGATACGTCCATGGGCCTTACGCCTTTGGAAGGCCTGGTAATGGGAACCCGCTCCGGAGATATTGATCCGGCCATCTTAGAGTTCATCGCTAAGAAAGAGAATCTTGATATTGCGGGGCTGATGAACATGCTCAATAAAAAGTCCGGAGTATATGGACTTTCCAATAATCTCTCCAGCGACTTCCGTGATCTGGATGCGGCTGCAAGCAAAGGCAACAAGCCGGCAGCCATCGCGCTGAAAGTATTTGCCTACCGTGTTGCAAAATACGTAGGAAGTTATGCGGCAGCCATGAACGGAGTAGACGTGATCGCGTTTACTGCCGGCGTTGGCGAGAATTCAGGCCCGGTACGCGCGGATATCATGAGTTATCTTGGATATCTTGGAATCCAGCTGGATGGGGCGGCTAATGATTCACGCGGAGAAGAAGTTACTATCTCAACGCCAGATTCAAAAGTACAGGTAATGGTAATTCCTACAAATGAGGAATTGGCAATTGCACGGGAAACAGTTGCATTAGTTTAGAAGATTGGTGTTGACAAAATCATTCTACATGATATAATAGTCTAGGTGTGAATAGGAGTATTAGTTATGATATTAGACCTATCCAATGTTCTGTCCGAACAACATAGCACAATTGAAGAGTCCGTTCCTATCGAGATGACAGGTTTCCGGTCAGAAGCAGGAACGTTTCCCATTATTTGGAAGTCTCCTTTGGCTCTGTGCATCGAATACGCAGGCGATCAGGAACTTAAGATAGCAGGAAAGGGCGAAGTTCGCGTGACGATTCCCTGTGACCGCTGTCTTGCAGATGTGGAAGTGGACATACCTCTTGATTTTAAAAGAAAAGTATGCTTAGACCTGGAGAATGTGGAGCGGATGGAGGAACTAGACGAAACCAATTATATTGACGGATATAACTTTGACGTAGACCAGTTAGTTTACAACGAGTTATTAGTAGGGTGGCCGACAAAAATTCTGTGTAGCGAAGATTGTAAAGGGATTTGCAATGTATGTGGTCAGAACCTGAATGAAGGTACCTGTAACTGCGAAGATACGGGCCTGGACCCTAGAATGTCAGTTATCCGCGATTTATTTAAGAATTTTAAGGAGGTGTAACCTATGTCAATTTGTCCAAAGAATAAATCTTCTAAAGCAAGAAGAGACAAAAGAAGAGCAAACTGGAAGATGAGTGCTCCAAACCTGGTAAAATGCAGCAAATGCGGCGAATTAATGATGCCTCACAGAGTCTGCAAGGCTTGTGGCTCATACAACAAAAAAGAAATCATTCCTCAGGACTAATGAGGAAGACAAAATGCCCCGAACAGGCGCTATCTGTTCGGGGCATTTTTTGGTATTTTTCGGCAGTACTGCCTTTCAGTTCCTATTTTCTTTATAAAATCATTGATTTTTATAATAATGTCTAGTAGAATTAATCCTAGCAATGCTAGGAGGAATAGAAATGTCTGATATTACAAACATAGCACTGGATGCTATGGGCGGGGACAATGCCCCGGCAGAAATGATAAAAGGGGCTATGGACGCCATAGCAAAAGAACCTTTAATGAAGGTATTCCTGGTTGGACGGGAAGACGTCATTCAAAAGGAACTTGCAAATTATCAATATAATAAAGAACAGATCGAGGTGGTAAACGCTACCGAAGTGATTGAGACGGCAGAACCTCCGGTAAATGCCATCCGCAGGAAGAAAGATTCCTCCATTGTGGTAGGAATGAAGATGGTAAAGGAAGGTAAGGCCGATGCCTTTGTATCTGCCGGAAGTTCCGGCGCGATCCTGGTTGGCGGCCAGGTATTGATAGGAAGGATCAAGGGCGTGGAACGTCCGCCTCTTGCACCGTTGATCCCAACGGAGAAAGGGGTGACTCTGCTGATTGACTGCGGAGCCAATGTGGATGCCCGCCCGTCCCATCTGGTCCAGTTTGCAAAGATGGGATCCATCTATATGGAGCATGTGCTAGGCATTCAGAACCCCAGAGTAGGGATCGTCAATATCGGAGCGGAAGAAGAAAAGGGAAACGCTTTGGTAAAAGAGACATTTCCGCTTTTGAAAGAAGAAAAAGGAATTCATTTCATCGGAAGCGTGGAGGCAAGAGAGATTCCTCACGGGCAGGCGGATGTGGTAGTCTGCGAGGCTTTTGCAGGAAATATCATACTGAAACTATATGAAGGCGTAGGCGCAGTCCTGATCCAGAAGGTAAAAGAAGGGATGATGACAACCCTTCGCAGCAAGATAGGCGCCCTGCTGATCAAGCCGGCGCTTAAGGCGACGCTTAAGACTTTCGATGCCAGCGAGTATGGCGGAGCGCCGCTTCTTGGACTAAACGGCCTTGTAGTGAAGACGCATGGAAGCGCAAAGGCAAAAGAGGTAAGCAATACGCTGACCCAGTGCGTAACCTTCAAAAGACAGAAGATTAACGAAAAGATTAAGGAATGTATTCAATCGGATGGGGCATCCGTTGAATAAATACGACACTATGTATGAGAAAAGGAGAATTGGTATGGAATTTGAAAAATTGCAGGAAATCATCGCGGACGTGCTGAACGTCGAGACGGATGATATTACGATGGAGACTACATTTGTAGATGATCTGGGAGCGGACTCCCTGGATATCTTCCAGATTATTATGGGAATAGAAGAGACATTTGATATTGAGATCGACAACGAGGACGCTGAGAAGATCATGACGGTAGGCGATGCTGTCGAACAGATTAAAAACGCAACAAATAACTAGGCATTTAGAGGATGAAAAAGCCCGGTAGGGCTTTTTCATTTTATGGGGAAGATTATGAATCAGGAATTGAAAGAATTAGAGAAGAAGATCGGATATACATTCAAGGATTTGCAGCTGTTGAAAAAGGCCATGCTTCATAGTTCCTATGCAAATGAGAAGCACCTTCCCAAATACGAGTGCAACGAAAGGCTGGAGTTTTTGGGAGATGCGGTCCTAGAACTGGTTTCCAGCGAATTCTTGTTCTATGAGCATGAGAAGATGCCGGAAGGAGAACTGACCAAGACGAGGGCAAGCATGGTCTGTGAGCCGGCGCTGGCTTTCTGCGCCAGGGAACTGTCCTTAGGAGAGTACTTGCTGCTTGGGAAGGGAGAAGAGGCTACCGGCGGAAGGAAGAGGGAGTCTATCACATCGGATGCGATGGAGGCGCTGATTGGAGCCATATATATTGATGGTGGTTTTGCTAGTGCAAAAGAGTTTATACATCGGTTTATTCTACAGGACCTGGAGGATAAGAAACTCTTTTTTGATAGCAAGACTATCCTGCAGGAGATCGTCCAGGCAAACTTTAAAGAGACAATTTCCTATCGGCTGGTGAGGGAAGAAGGCCCGGATCACGATAAATCTTTCCATGTAATGGTATACATCGGGGAAGAGGAGTATGGTCTTGGAAAGGGCCGTACAAAGAAGGCCGCGGAGCAGGAGGCCGCCTACCAAAGCATCCTGAAACTGCATGAGAAAAACATAAAGTAGGTGAAGAATGTATCTAAAAAGTATAGAGGTGCAAGGATTCAAGTCTTTTGCACATAAGATAAAATTTGATTTCCATAACGGTATTACTGGGATCGTAGGCCCCAACGGAAGCGGGAAGAGCAACGTCGCCGATGCTGTGAGATGGGTGCTGGGAGAACAGCGCATCAAGCAGCTTCGGGGCGGAAGCATGCAGGATGTCATCTTTTCTGGAACTGAAAACCGCAAGCCGCTCAGTTATGCGTCGGTTGCGATCACCTTGGACAACAGCGACCATCAGCTGCCGATCGATTTTGAGGAAGTCACGGTAGCGCGCAAACTGTACCGGTCAGGGGAGAGCGAGTATCTGATTAATGGAAGTGCCTGCCGTCTCAAAGATGTAAATGAACTGTTTTATGATACTGGAATCGGCAAGGAAGGATATTCCATCATCGGCCAGGGACAGATTGATAAGATATTAAGCGGCAAGCCGGAAGAACGCCGGGAACTTTTTGATGAAGCCGCAGGCATTGTCAAATTCAAGCGGCGCAAGAACATGTCGGTAAAGAAACTGGAGGAGGAACGCCAGAATCTTCTGCGTGTCAACGACATACTGGCGGAACTGGAAAAGCAGGTTGGACCACTGGAGCGCCAGGCAGAGACAGCCAGGGAATACCTGAAGAAGAAAGAACAATTAAAGACTTACGATATTAACATGTTCTTGCTGGAGACGGACCGTATACAGGACCAGATAAGGCAGATCGACGGAAAACTTACTGTTACCAGAAGCGAGCTGGAAGCAGCCAGCCAGCAGTATGAGGACATGAAGACAGAGTATGAGGCGGTAGAGGAGCAGGTGGATAGCATTGACGCATCTATTGAGAAGGCAAAAAGCCAGTTGAGCGAGACCACCATGCTCAAGCAGCAGTTGGAGAACCAGATCGAGTTGCTCAAAGAGCAGATCCACAGCGCCCGCATGAATGACGCCCACTATGACCAGCGTGCAAGGACCATTGATTCCGAGATTGATATCCGGGAGAAGCAGCTGAAAGAGCTGGAAGCCGAGCAGGATGCAATCCATGCCCAGTTGGAAGAGAAGACGAAGCAAAAAGAGCAGGCCAAGGCCGAATTGATTGAGGTGCAGACCAGGATTGCCACCATTACGGCATCCGTTGAAAAGAATAAGGGCGATATTATCGAACTGCTGAACAGCCGGGCCTCAACTAAGGCGAAGATTCAGCGGTATGACACGATGCTGGAACAGATCCAGGTGAGAAAAGCAAGGACGACCCAGCAGATGATTGAAGCCAGGAGCGAGATTCAGGAGCAGGAAGAGCGCCTGGAAGGATTTCAAAAGGAGTTAAAGGAAGTATCTGCAAAGATCATTGTCCTGTCTGAGGAGAATAGCAAGTATGAAGCGAAGATCCAGGAACTTCAAGCCTTGCTTGCCAGGCAGACAGAACAGTTCCGCATTGGACAGACCGCGTACCACAGGGAACAGTCAAGGCTGGAATCACTGAAGAATATTACGGAGCGTTATGACGGATATGGCAACAGCATCCGGCGGGTAATGGATAACAAGGACAAGGAGCCTGGGCTATTAGGCGTCGTGGCAGATATTATCAAAGTAGACAAGGACTATGAGATTGCCGTGGAGACGGCGCTTGGAGGCAACATTCAGAATATCGTCACTTTGGATGAAGAGACTGCAAAACGAATGATCCAGTACTTAAAGAAGAACAAGTACGGACGTGCCACCTTCCTTCCTCTTACTAGTATCCGCGCAAACGGCGGTATCAGCAGACAGGAGGCGTTAAAAGAGCCGGGCGTCATTGGAGCAGCTAATACGCTTGTCAAAGTGGACGCCAGATATCAGACCCTGTCAGACTATCTGCTTGGCAGGACGCTGGTGGTAGATCACATCGACCATGGGACGGCCATTGCCAAGAAGTACAAGCAGGCGCTGAGGATCGTGACCCTGGAAGGCGAACTGATTAATCCGGGAGGCTCCATGACCGGAGGCGCATTCAAGAACTCCAGCAACCTGCTTAGCAGGCGGCGGGAGATTGAAGAATTCGAAAAGACGGTCAAGCAGCTGAAACGGGAAATGGATGAGATGGAAGCCTCCTCGGAACGCTTGCGGAGGGAACGGGCCGGATATTATGAGAAGATGGATGAGATCAGCGGCAAGCTGCAGAGAGATTATGTCATTCAGAATACGGCTAAGATGAATGCCGACCAGGCTTTGGCAAAGATCAAGAATGCTAAAGAGATGTCCGAGACGGCGCAGAAGGAAGCAGACGAGTTGGATGCGCAGATTACGGATATCATAGATAACCAGGAATCCATCAATGTAGAACTGGATACATCCGAGACGCTGGAACAGGAACTGACCCGGCAGATTGAAGCAGAGCAGGAAGTACTGCATGGAGTACACGAGGAGGAGGCCGGGAAGCTTAAGAGCAATGAGGCGATTCATCTGGAATTTGCAAGCTTGGAGCAGAAGTTCACGTTTGTGATGGAGAATACCTCGCGTATCCGGGAAGAGATTGAAAAGTTCCAGTCAGAACTTGCAGGACTGGAAGAAAGCAAAGGCGGGACATCCAGAGAGATCGAGGATAAAGAAAGCCGGATTGCGGACCTGCGGCAGACGATTGAGGATTCTAAGGATCTGTTTGGCGAGATTCAGTTGGAGATTGAAAAGTTCAAGCAGGAACGGGAGGACTTGAATCAAAAGCACAAAGTATTCCTGCAGAAACGGGAAGACCTGTCGAAGCATATGTCTGACCTTGACAAGGAAATCTTCCGTCTGGACAGCCAGAAGGAAGGCTACGAGGCAGCCTCGGAGAAGCAGATCAATTACATGTGGGAAGAATACGAGATCACATTTAACCGCGCAAGAGAACTGCGGGATACAAACCTTACAGACTTGTCAAAGATGAAGAAGCGCATCCTGGAACTCAAAAGCGAGATCAAAGGGCTTGGCAATGTCAACGTCAATGCGATTGAAGAATATAAGAATGTATCTGACCGCTATGAATTCCTGAAAGGCCAGCATGATGACCTGGTGGAGGCAGAGGCTACCCTGGAGCAGATTATAGAAGAACTAGATATTGCAATGCGCAAGCAGTTCCAGGAGCAATTCCAGCTGATCGCGAAAGAATTCGATACCGTATTTAAGGAACTGTTCGGAGGCGGAAAAGGAACGCTGGAACTGATGGAAGATGAGGATATACTGGAAGCGGGCATACGGATCATTGCCCAGCCTCCAGGGAAGAAACTGCAGAACATGATGCAGCTCTCCGGCGGCGAGAAGGCCTTGACAGCCATTGCCCTGCTTTTTGCGATCCAGAACCTGAAGCCATCGCCGTTCTGCCTTCTGGACGAGATCGAGGCGGCGCTGGATGACAACAATGTAGGCAGGTTTGCCCAGTATCTGCATAAATTGACGAAAAATACACAGTTTATTGTCATCACCCACAGAAGGGGAACCATGACGGCGGCCGACAGGCTATATGGAATCACCATGCAGGAGAAAGGCGTATCCACGCTGGTATCCGTAAGCCTGCTGGAAGACGAATTAGATCAATAGGAGGACTATATGGCAGAAGAACAGAAAGAAAGCAAGGGCTTTTTCAAGCGCCTGGTGTCTGGCCTTGGAAAGACCAGGGATAATATCGTATCAGGCATCGACAGCATTTTCAGCGGCTTTTCCCATATTGACGATGATTTTTATGAGGAACTGGAAGAAGTGCTGATTATGGGGGATCTGGGAGTTACCGCGACCTATGATATCCTGGAAGACCTGAAGGCTAAGGTAAAAGAGCAGCATATCAAAGAGCCATCTCAGTGCAGGCAGCTTTTGATTGACAGCATCAAAGAACAGATGGACGTAGGAGAGACAGCCTACGAATTTGAAGATCAGACATCCGTAGTGATGGTGATTGGCGTCAACGGCGTAGGCAAGACCACCACCATTGGCAAGCTGGCTGGAAAACTGCGGGCACAGAATAAGAAGGTAGTACTGGCGGCGGCAGACACTTTCCGCGCTGCTGCGGGAGAGCAGTTAAAGGAATGGGCTAACCGGGCCCAGGCTGACCTGATCGGAGGACAGGAAGGATCCGACCCGGCATCCGTGGTCTACGACGCGGTGGCCGCCGCCAAGGCAAGGCATGCGGACGTGCTGCTGTGCGATACGGCGGGACGGCTTCACAATAAGAAGAACTTGATGGAAGAATTGAAGAAGATGAACCGTATCATTGACCGGGAATATCCGGAGGCCTTCCGGGAGACCCTGGTGGTGCTGGATGCTACCACGGGACAGAATGCCCTGCAACAGGCCAGGGAATTCAATGAAGTTGCAGATATTACGGGAATCATACTGACCAAGATGGACGGAACGGCCAAAGGAGGAATCGCGGTTGCCATACAGGCTGAACTGGGAATTCCGGTAAAATATATCGGCGTAGGGGAGACCATCGAAGATTTACAGAAATTTGATGCAGACACTTTTGTCAATGCACTTTTTCAGACAAGCATAGAGTAATGATAACCCAGCCAAACCGAGAGAGAAAGAGAGGGAATTGCAATGTTAACATTGGACAAATTTGAACAGGCAAGTGAAATTGTAAAAAAGGTAACCACCCCTACAAAACTGGTCTACAGCGAATATTTAAGCAGCCAGTCTGGCGGAAAAGTATACCTGAAGCCGGAGAATATGCAGTATACCGGGGCATACAAGGTGCGCGGGGCATATTACAAGATCAGTACAATGAGCGAGGAAGAACGGGAGAAGGGGTTGATTACCGCATCCGCAGGCAACCATGCCCAGGGCGTGGCATACGCTGCCCAGAAGTTTGGATGCAAGGCAACCATCGTTATGCCCACGATCACGCCTCTGATCAAAGTGAACCGTACCAAGAGTTACGGGGCAGATGTCGTGCTTCACGGCGATGTCTATGATGATGCCTGCGCGCATGCGATCCGGCTGGCAGAGGAGAACGGCTATACGTTCGTCCATCCGTTTGACGACCTGGATATCGCTACCGGCCAGGGAACCATCGCTATGGAGATCGTGCAGGAACTTCCTACGGTGGATTACATACTGGTACCAATCGGCGGCGGCGGACTCGTCACCGGCGTGTCTACCCTGGCAAAGATGCTGAATCCAAAGATCCAGGTGATCGGCGTGGAGCCGGCAGCGGCGGCCAGCATGACGGCGGCTATCAAGGCCGGAGGGCCTGTAACGCTGGATAGCGCCAATACGATCGCAGACGGAACTGCAGTAAAGCGCGTAGGAGAAACCATCTTCCCATACGCCCAGAAGAACATTGACCGTATTCTGACGGTGGAAGATGATGAACTGATCGGCGCTTTTCTCGATATGGTAGAGAACCATAAGATGATCGTAGAGAATTCAGGACTTCTTACGGTTGCGGCGTTAAAGCAGCTGGATCTGAAGGGAAAGAAGGCAGTGTCCGTACTAAGCGGCGGCAACATGGATGTGATTACCATGTCTTCCATCGTACAGCATGGCCTGATCCAGAGAGACAGGATCTTCTCCGTATCCGTACTGCTTCCGGATAAGCCGGGCGAGCTGGTGAGAGTTGCGGCAACGATAGCCAACGCCCAGGGCAACGTCATCAAGCTGGATCATAACCAGTTTGTAAGCACCAACCGTAATGCGGCTGTGGAACTGCGTATTACGATGGAGGCATTTGGAACCGAGCATAAGCATGAGATTATGAAAGCGCTGGAGGATGAAGGATTCCGTCCTCGCGAAATCGGCGCTAAGCTTTATTAAAAATGGCGCCTGAAAATTTAGCGATTCTTATCATAGGCGGTCTGGGAGCCTTACTGCTGGTGATCGGAATCGCTATAGCGGCGGTCCCAAAAAACAAGATCCGTCATTGTACAAAGATGACAGCCGGGCGGGTGATATTTTCCTTCCTAATCGCTTTTTTAATTGCATCATGAATTATCTGCTATCATGCAGAAAAACAGCGGGTTTGTCGGTTAAAACCGATTTTTAATCCCTCTTACATACGAGAAGAGCATTCCTGCAGCAATTTTGGCTTTCAATACCAAGTTTCCTTGCAGGAATGCTCTCTTTGTCTCATTTCAGGTGTACACGGAATTCATTAACAGGATTTATGCTGCTTTTGCCTGGGCATTTATCTGTTTTCTTACTACTAAGAGAACAATTGCCAGCCCAACGATACTTACCAATGCTGAAATCAAGAATACCGAATTAACGCCAGCTGCAATATTAGATACGCTCTGCGGATCTGCTTTTGTATTGATATCATAGGCGATACCAAATACAGCCGCCGCAATCAATCCGGACAATGAGTTTACAAAGTTTACCAGAGAAGTCCCAACGCCCAGTTCCTTCTGCTCCAGCGTTGCCTGTGCTGCAGGGGTGATAGAAACTGCCCGGAAGCTCTCTGCGATACCTGTGATGGCGATTGCCACAAAATAAATCATAACAGAAGTATTCGTTGTCGTAAATCCAAGTACGGCAAGCGGCACGCCAACAAGCAACGTCGCAATCACCATGGATTTCCATACATTTTGCGCTTTCTTACCAACCCATGCGCCGGCAATCAGCGGCAGGACTATTGTAATGATAGTGCGAGGCATCTGAAGAGCACCAGATACCGCGGTTGAACTACCGATCACTTTTTGCACTGCCAGAGGTGCAAAAGTATTCATTGCATTCATATAGAAATAGCAGATGAATCCGACAACTAACAATGAGATATAATTTTTATTTTTGAACAAATGCATTGGTATAACTGGCTCCTGAGATTTGTTCTCAACTTTCACAAATATAAACACAGCAATGATCCCGATGACAAATCCTACGATGATTTTCACATCTCCCCAACCGATTCTAGGACCATAATTAAGGGCAAGCAGGATACCGGATAATGCGATTGTAAGAGCTACGATACCAGGAACATCTACATTTACTTTGCCTTCCTGCTTCTTATTTGGAAGATTCATTCCAATCAAGAGAACGCCGATAATTAACGGAATCGCTGGGAACATAATCGCAATATTCAAGAATCCCATATCTGTTAAAATACCGGCGATAATACTTCCCACGAAGCCACCAACTGCAATAGAACTGGATAGCAGGCCCATCGCTTTTGGAACATCCTTTGGTTCATTAATCTCACGAACGAGAATATATGGCGCTGCGGTAAAGGCTCCCTGTGCGGCTCCAAGAAGAAGCCGTAAGATCATAAACGGTATCAGTGCTCGGACGAAGCCCATTCCGATACCGCAGACAGCACAGATTGTCCCAGAGATAATTACGATATTCCTTCTACCCAGTAAATCTCCTAGTTTCCCTCCAATGGGCGTCATAATCGCAAGACCAAGGGAAGAAAAGATGGTAAGTAATGAGAAATAGTTCATGGCATTCATCTCTTCCAAAACTGGTGCCTGCAAGGTTGCAAGGCTCAAGCCGAACATTGCGATAGAGAGCATCAGACAAATACATCCTAGTTGTACCATATTTTTCTTCGCTTTCGGCAATGGAATTGCTACATTAGTTTGTACATCAGACATAATATTTTTCTCCTCATTCCTGAATTTTTTTCTATTGATGGTTCTTTAACCACTGGGTTGCGCAGTGCGCCAGACAGGATACTTCAATTGAGCATACTTCTTCATTGAACTGTACCTTTGGGTTATGAGCATTGTGCTCTCCTCGTTCATCCGTATAGCCTGCACACAGATAAGAGGAGATACTTCTGAGGTCATCTCAATTTCCACAGAACCTCCATACACAGCTGCCGTCTTCACTGCCACTTTTTTCATATAGGTTCCGTTGCTTTTTCGGAATAATTCATATGCTCCTCCTTATTTTTTTTAGTACACTGTTTATACTTTTGCTAATTATAGAATATTTAAAGAACAGTAATACACTTAGAATATTACAATATTCATTTTTTGACGTCAATAATATTCAGATAACTTTTGAAACTAAATTAATAATTTTGTAACATTTGACGATTTTGGAAGAAGAGAATTGATTTTCAGAATACTTTAGGTTAAGATAGACAAGGGGTGATATAATGAAGACTAGAATAATAGTAATTACCAGCCATTTCCTGCATAATCCCATTCGGGAAATCCTTTCCCGCATTAAGGCAGACTGTGAAATTAAATTGGTAACTTATGATAATTTCACAAATATTCCAGAGGTATATGATACTTATGCCGCTGATGCTGATGCCTTTCTTATAAGTGGTAAAATCGCTATGTATGCAATAAAGGCAGTGGAGCACGAGATTATGCGACCCATGGTTTATCTGGATATTGATCTTGCAGGACTTTACAAAAGCATTTTGGATTTGCTGCTTGAGAATCGGAATCAGGATCTGAAACGAGTTGTTCTTGATTTTTTAATTCCAATTGGAAATGAGATTACTGCGGATGCATTTCTAAAAGAACTTGGAATTCGTCCGATTTCTCCTCTTATTGAAAGATGGATTAATTCACTTGACAGCGCACAGATTCAGGCAATCGAAGAGCAGACCATCCAGAAGGCCATTCATCTGTGGAACCAGGATGCCATCGACCTGGTAATCTGTCAATACAGTAATATTATACCTGCATTGGAGGAACATGGAATTGCTTACTTTTATCCCTATCCGTCAGATATCCGACTGGAAGGACTGATTGAAGAACTTCTTTGTAAAGTAGAATTGGAGCATATGCATGCAAATCTTCCGGTTGTCATCAATGCAGTTCCTTATGATTCTGAACTGTGCAACTCAGATAATCTAAGTCTGATCGATCGCTATATTAAGGAATTTCTCAGGAAAAACTTGATGGAATGTACTTCCTATAAAAGCAAGGATCACTGTTCTGCCATAACCACCGTACAGATGATGGATCATCTTACGGGGAGATGCAGAAAATGCAAACTCAGCATCTATCTGGAAGCAAAACTTGGCTTCAAAGTTGCTGTCGGATACGGTATTGGAATCAATCTTGATATGGCTATTAAAAATGCGCTCTCTGCCAGCAAAGAAGCAATATTTGCCGGAGGTAGTTTTATCATGAACGAAAAAGGGGATTTGATCGGATCTCTCTGCTCCGATAATCCGACGATCATGGAGAAACATTATATTCAAGAGGTGGGTGCTATCGCAAAAAAATGCAGCCTTTCCACTATTACTGTCAGGAAGGTGATTGCATGCATGAAGATGAATGAATCAGATACAATTACAACGCAGGAACTGGCCAGTCGTTTGGGAGGAACCATACGCAACGCCAACCGGATTCTCCATAATATGGAGAAAGGTGGTGTTGCCAGAATTGCTTATGCACGGACAACCAACACGAAAGGGCGTCCAACGAAAGTTTATGAGTTGCATCTTGACCTGTAGAAGATATTTTTTGTGACGACATAATCTAGTTAAAAAAAGGGCCTCTTTTTCGGGAAAGTTATAATGGGCAGTGTGATTCGCTGGAATCACACTGCCCATTATGGCAAATAAGCAGGATCATATTTTAGCAACAACGGATTAGAAATCCCTGTATTTTTTCATCCAGATATTGACAAAAAGTGTATAATTGTATACAATTATACATATTGAGTTTAATGCTTTACTATAACATAATGCCTATAAAGGAGAGAGAAAGAAAATGGAAGATAGGAAAGTGTATCTGGATAAACATTCGAACCTGCTGCAATTAGAAGAGCATATGTACCCCTTGGTGGATATTGAAAAGCCCAACATCTTCCGCAACCTTTTCCGCTATGACGAGATCCCCAAGATTGCGTTCAATGACCGTATAGTGCCTCACAGCATGCCGAACGAGATCTGGATCACAGATACGACTTTCCGTGACGGACAGCAGTCCAGAGCGCCTTACAGCACGAAGCAGATCGTGGAGATCTACGATTATCTCCACCGTCTTGGAGGCCCGAATGGGAAGATCCGCCAGTGCGAGTTCTTCTTGTATAGTAAAAAGGACCGCGATGCCGTCTATAAATGTATGGAAAAAGGCTATGATTTTCCTGAGATTACCAGTTGGATCAGAGCCAGCAAGAAGGACTTTCAATTGGTAAAAGACATTGGGCTTAAGGAAACGGGCATCCTGGTCAGCTGTTCGGATTACCACATCTTCTTCAAGATGAAGATGACCAGGCTGGAGGCCATGAACCATTACCTGTCTGTCGTCAGGGAATGCCTGGAGACGGGGATCAGCCCGAGATGCCATCTGGAAGACATCACCAGGGCAGATATCTATGGTTTCGTAATTCCGTTCTGCCTGGAATTGATGAATCTGATGAATGAGTATAAGATTCCCGTGAAGATCCGTGTCTGCGATACGATGGGCTATGGTGTGAATTATCCGGGAGCGGTGATTCCAAGGTCTATCCCGGGAATCATCTATGGACTGAGGATACATGCAGGAGTTCCCAGTGAATTGATCGAGTTCCACGGACACAATGACTTTTATAAAGCAGTGAGCAATTCTACGACAGCATGGCTGTATGGAGCATCCGGAATCAATTGCTCCTTGTTCGGCATTGGAGAGCGGACAGGGAACACGCCTCTTGAGGCCATGGTATTTGAATATGCGCAGATAAGAGGAACCCTGGACGGCATGGATACGCGGGTGATTACGGAACTGGCAGAATACTACGAAAAAGAGATCGGATATAAAGTTCCCGCCCAGACACCGTTTGTAGGAAAGAACTTTAATGTGACAAAAGCAGGAATCCATGCGGACGGTCTATTGAAAAATGAGGAAATATATAATATATTTGATACAGATAAGTTCCTGAACCGGCCTCCGCTGGTGGCTGTGTCTAATACTTCCGGGCTTGCGGGAATTGCCCACTGGATCAATACTTACTTCAAACTGTCGGAAGAAAAGGCTGTGGACAAGAATTCCAAACTGGTGAAGAAGGTCAAAGAGTGGGTTGATGCAGAGTACGAGAACGGCCGCGTGACATCGCTGACGGATGAGGAACTGCTGAAGGTCATTCATGAGACATGCCAGGAAGTAGGCGTAATCTAATTGGGGGAGATGTAGGAATGGAAGAGTATCATGACCACTCATTGCGTGGAAGAGTATTTCAAAAAATCAGGGAGGATATCTTGACAGGCGTCTACAAAGAGCATGACGAACTGCGGGAAGTAAGTATTGGGGAAGAACTGGGTGTAAGCAGAACTCCGGTCAGAGAGGCACTGCGGCAGTTGGAACTGGAAGGACTGGTGACGATTGTGCCGAACAAGGGAGCCTATGTCACGGGAATTACCCCTCAGGATGTGCATGACATCTACAAGATCCGTTCTCTTTTGGAAGGGCTTTGTGCCAGATGGGCGACGGAACACATCACAGGCAGGCAGATCGAAGAACTGGAAGAGATCATTCTTCTGTCAGAATTCCACCTGCGCAAAAAGAGTGCCGAGCAGGCCGAACAGGTGTCGGAACTGGATGGAAAGTTCCATAAAGTCTTGTACGAAGCCTCTAATAGTCGTATACTGGAACACGTATTATCCGATTTCCATAAATATGTCCAGATGGCAAGGATGATGTCCGTAGGAGCCAAAGACAGGGCCGAGCGCTCCATAGAAGAGCACAGGGACATCTTAAAGGCGATCAAGGATAAGGATCCCGATAAGGCAGAGTGGCTGGCAAATCAGCACATCATGAAGGTAATGGAAAATCTTCATATGGAAAACTAACAATAGAAGGAGAGCATGCAAGATGGCAAAGATTAAGATGACAACACCAATTGTCGAGATGGACGGCGACGAGATGACCAGGATCCTCTGGAAGATGATAAAAGAGAATCTTCTGGAGCCTTTTATCGAACTGAATACGGAATATTATGACTTGGGACTGGAGCACAGGAATGAGACCAACGACCAGGTTACGGTGGATGCCGCCAATGCGACGAAAAAATACAAGGTCGCGGTAAAATGCGCGACCATTACTCCCAATGCGGCACGCATGACAGAGTATGATTTGAAAGAAATGTGGAAAAGCCCCAACGGCACCATCCGCGCGATTCTGGATGGAACCGTATTCCGCGCGCCAATCGTGGTAAAGGGAATCGAGCCGTGCGTGAAAAACTGGAAGAAGCCGATCACCATTGCCAGACACGCATACGGCGATGTATACAAAGGCTCTGAGATGAAGATCCCGGGGGCCGGAAAGGTAGAACTGGTCTATACGGCCGAGGATGGCACTCAGACGAAGGAACTGGTACATAATTTTACGGGCGAGGGAATCGTGCAGGGAATGCATAACGTGAGCCAGTCCATTGCAAGTTTTGCAAGAAGCTGCTTTAACTATGCCCTGGATACGAAGCAGGATCTGTGGTTTGCGACAAAAGACACAATCTCCAAGAAGTATGACCATACGTTCAAGGACATTTTCCAGGAAATCTATGATGCGGAATATGATGAGAAGTTCAAAGCGGCAGGCATCGTTTATTTCTATACCCTGATCGACGATGCGGTTGCCCGCGTTATGAAGTCGGAAGGCGGATATATCTGGGCATGCAAGAACTATGACGGGGATGTGATGAGCGACATGGTTTCTTCTGCGTTCGGCTCTCTTGCCATGATGACTTCCGTACTGGTATCGCCGGACGGCTATTATGAGTACGAGGCTGCCCATGGAACCGTGCAGCGCCATTACTATAAGCATTTGAAGGGCGAGGAGACGTCCACCAACTCTGTGGCTACCATCTTTGCATGGACGGGAGCGCTCAGGAAAAGAGGCGAATTAGACGGTAATTCTGAACTGATGGAATTTGCCGACAGGCTGGAGAAGGCGACCATTGATACCATCGAATCCGGAAAGATGACGAAGGATCTGGCCTTGATTACTACGATTGAGAATCCTACGGTGCTAAATAGCGAGGAGTTTATTAAGGCTATCGGGGAGAGACTTTAAGTGGCTTGATTTGTTTTTTCGAGGACGGACGTTGCGGGAAAGGTTGGCATGCTATCCAGTATGCCAAAGACGAAGTACAGGATTATGCCTATAGCCAGCAGTAGGATTTTATTTCTTTCATTTTGATTCCTCCTCGTAGATAAAAATATCTTCAATATTCCTGTGGAAATAGCGGGCGATCTTAAAAGCCAGAATGATGGAAGGATTGTATCGTCCGTTTTCCAGGGAGCCGATGGTCTGCCTGGAGACTTCCAGGATATCGGCCAGTTCTTCCTGTTTAAGCCCGTGTTCTCTGCGGATTTCTTCCAGCCTGTTTTTCAAGAATATCCCTCCTTATCTAATGTCAAGTTTACTTTCCATAATTCCAGTATAGCATGCAATACATAAATGTCAAGTCTGCTTTCCATAACTTCCTGCCAAGGTGGTTGAGCGGAAGATAAAATTGTGCTATACTTTTTTCCTGGAAGGAGACTTGGATATGAAAAGTAATTGCGAGTCCTGCGCTCATTATGAATATGATGAAGACTATGAATGCTACACATGCCAGATGAATCTGGATGAAGACGAACTTTATAAATTTGTGAACAATACATATCATGACTGTCCCTATTACAGTTATGGGGACGAGTATGCAGTTGTCAGGCACCAGATGTAAATGCAAAAGAAAAGGGGAGAAGACAAGATGAATATACTGATGATTAATGGCACGATGAGGAAAGGATCTACTTATCAGGTCGGGAAATTGGCGATTGAAGAGATCATGCAGGAAGGGGACCAGCTCACAGAACTGTTCCTTCCCAAAGACATGCCGGAATTCTGCCGGGGATGCGCTGCCTGCATCCGGGAGAGCGAGACGAGATGCCTGGACTATCTTATGTACATGAAGCGGTTTACCAGAATGATCGACGAGGCGGATCTGCTTATATTTACTTCTCCGGTATATGTGATGCACGTATCCGGCGCGATGAAGGCTCTGCTGGATCATTATGGATACCGGTGCATGATTCACCGCCCGGAAGCATCCATGTTTGGCAAGCAGGCTATCTGCATCGTTACGGCTGCCGGAGGCGGCATAAGGTCTGCGCTTAAAGATATCAAAGACAGCCTGCTGTATTGGGGCGTAGCCAGAATTTACACCCTTGGAGTCAAGGTGGGAACCTCCGGATTTGAACATATGGAACAGGCGGCAAAGGATCAGGTGACGGAAAATATCCGGAAGCTTGCCCTAAAAATACACAGAGAGCCAGCCGCTGTAAAGCCGGGGCTTAAGACAAAGATTTTATTCTATATCATGCGCAAGGTGGTTCGGGATGGAAACAATCCGGCTGACCAGAAGTATTGGGAAGAAAAGGGATGGCTTGCCAAGGAAAGGCCATGGAAGAACAAGACTGGCCAGCAGGTGGAAGAATGATGGATATCAGACTTTATTATGAAAAGGCAGGGGATGGGGAGCCGTTGATAATGCTTCATGGCAATGGAGAAGACGGGACTTATTTCAAGCATCAGATGGAATATTTTTCAAAAGATTACAGAGTCATTGCAATTGATACCAGAGGCCACGGAAAATCGCCGCGAGGAGAGAAGCCTTTTACAATCAGGCAGTTTGCAGAAGATTTGAACGGATTTATGGAAGAACAGGGGATGGAAAAGGCGCATCTCTTGGGATTCAGCGACGGCGGCAATATCGCGCTCGCTTTTGCGCTCAGGTATCCGGGAAAAGTGGAGAGCCTGATTCTTAATGGAGCCAATCTCTGCCCTGCGGGCGTAAAGCCAAGCGTGCAGATTCCGATCGTCCTGGGGTATAAGATCACATCCTTTTTTGGCAGGTTTCATCATAGATCCAGGCAGAAGGCCGAGATGCTGGGGCTTATGACGACCCAGCCTGATCTAAGTCCACGGCAGTTAAAAGAAGTGAAAGCCAGAACCCTGGTGATCGTAGGGGAAAATGATATGATTAAGGACAGCCACTCTGTGCTGATTTGTGAAAGCCTGCCAAATGCCAGGCTTGTAAGAATAAAAGGAGATCATTTTATAGCGGCTAAGAACCCGGAAGAGTTCAACCGGGCAGTCAGCCGCTTTCTAAGAAATTGTGATTCTATTGTTTGAGCAAACCGTATTCTGCTTTATTCCGCAAGTTCTTCCCATTTCTGGTACAGTTCCTCCAATTCCCCAGCGATCCTGGCCTTTTCTGAGGCCAGTTCCTGGCATTTGACGGAATTGGTGAAGATCTCTTCTTGCATCATCAGGGAGTCGATCTCGCCGTCTCGCTCTTCCAGCAGCGTGATGCGCTCCTCTGTCTTTTTCAATTCATTCTGGCGCTTGCGTTCCTTTGCCTGGGCTTCTTTTTGCTCCTGCCAGCTTAATTTGGCTTCGGATACAGTTTCTTTGGCCGCAGCGGCATCCGCGTCAGGATCGCCAGCGTAGGCGGCTGTCAATTCGTCCTTTTTTTCCAGATAATAATCATAATTGCCGATGTAATTGACAAAGGTCCGGTTGACAAGATCCAAGATTCTGGTGGCAGTCTGATTGATAAAATACCGGTCATGGGACACGTACAGCACCGTTCCGGTATAATCATTCAATGCCCGTTCCAGAATTTCCTTGGAAACGATGTCCAAATGGTTGGTAGGCTCATCCAGGATCAGGAAGTTGGCCTCCGAGAGCATCAGCTTCGCAAGGGAGACCCTGCCCCTTTCCCCGCCGCTCAGATCGCCGATACGTTTGAATACGTCGTCTCCGGTGAATAGAAATGCAGCCAGGACATTGCGTATCTCCGTGTTGGTCAACGTAGGGTAGTCGTCGGATATTTCATCGAATATGCTCTTTTCCATATGGAGTACATGGTGCTCCTGGTCATAATATCCCACATTTACATTGGTGCCCAGGGTAAATGTGCCGCTGTCGGCCGCAAGGACCTGATTCAGTATCTTAAGCAAGGTTGTCTTGCCGGTACCGTTATCTCCGATAATGGCAACGTGCTCTCCGCGCTTGATCTCGAAACTTACATCCGAGAACAAGGGCTGGGAAGGAAAGGACTTGCTTAAGTGCTCGACGTTTAGTACGTCATTGCCGCTGGTACAGGATGGCTCCAGCGTCAGGTGGATTTCCGTGCTTGCCTCCACCGGCTTTTCTACCGGCTTCATTTTTTCCAGCATTTTTTCCCGGCTTTCTGCCCGCCGGATGGATTTCTCCCGGTTGAAAGAGCGGAGTTTCTCAATGACGGCTTCCTGGTGCTTGATTGCCTGCTGCTGGTTCAGGTATTCCTTTAGCTGCGCATCCCGGATCTGCTCTTTTTTCTGGGCATATTCGCTGTAATTGCCCAGATAGGTCATCAGTTTTCCCTGCTCAATCTCCAGAACCTTGGTTACGACCCGGTTCAGGAAATACCGGTCGTGGGACACGATCAGTACGGCGCCCGGGTAGTTCAGCAGATAGGTCTCAAGCCATGCGATGGAATTCAGATCCAGGTGGTTGGTTGGCTCGTCCAATAACAGGATATCGGGACGGGTCAGCAGGAGCTTGCCTAAAGAAACCCGGGTTTTCTGCCCTCCGGACAAGGTATCCACTGGCTTCTTAAAGTCGCTTTCCATAAAGCCGAGTCCTTTGAGAACTCCGGTGATCTCGCTTTCATAGGCATAACCGTTCGCGCGCTCGAAAGCCGCCATAAGACGGTTATACGTCTCAAGGCGGGAATCCAGGGCGTCGCCGCTTAGATGCTTCAGTTCCAGTTCTATAGTGCGGATCTGCTTTTCCATTGCAATGATATCTGCCTTTGCAAGCCGGACTTCTTCGTATATGCTGTTGCCGCTCATCATCTCCTGATGCTGGGCCAGATAGCCCAGGCTTTTGCCTTTGGTAAGGATGACATCCCCGCCGTCAGACGGCAGTTCCCCTACGATTATTTTTAAGAGAGTGGACTTCCCGGCGCCGTTTGGACCGACCAGGGCAGCCTTCTCATTATCCTCTATATGAAAAGATCCATCGGCCACGATTACCTCTTCGCCGAAGGATTTATTGATCCCGTGACATGCTAATATCATAATATCCTCCTTCATACGCATCCGTTTCCATTATATCGAAAATAGGACAAAATACAACTAAAAGTTTGACTTTGCAACCACAATTCTATATAATGATTCTTAGAACAAAATGGGAAGGTGAATATGAGTGGAAGATAGAGGGATTTCTCAGGCGGTGATTCGCAGGCTGCCAAGATACTACAGATATTTAGGCGAATTACTCGAAAATGGTGTGGAGCGTATCTCCTCGAATGATTTAAGCAAGCGGATGAAAGTTACTGCATCTCAGATTCGTCAAGATCTTAACAACTTTGGTGGATTCGGACAACAGGGCTATGGCTACAACGTAAAGTATTTATATACAGAGATAGGCAAGATTCTGGGATTGGAAGAAGACCATAATATTATCATTATCGGAGCAGGTAATCTGGGACAGGCATTGGCCAACTACGCGGCATTTGAAAAGCGTGGATTCATATTGAAAGGAATCTTCGATGTGAATCCGAGACTGGAAGGCGTATCCATCAGAGGCGTGCCGATCCGTATGATGGACGGGCTGAAGACTTTCGTACAGGACAATGACGTAGAGATTGCCGTGCTGACGATTCCAAAGGATAAAGCGATTGAAGTGGCGAACATGCTGGTGGAGAATGGCGTGCGTGCAATCTGGAACTTTGCGCACACAGACCTGAATCTGCCGGAGTATGTCATTGTGGAAAACGTCCACTTATCAGAAAGTCTTATGCAGTTATCCTACAATATCAGCAGATATAACGAAGAACATAAGAAATAGCAAGACGAAAACGTGTAATGACAGGCATGTGCAGACAGGCTGGTCTTTACACGTTCTTTTATATGTTCAATTATTGATGGAGGTGATGGAATGAGATATCTGGCCAGCAGCCGGCAGATGAAGATGGCAGATCAGTATACCATGCAGGAACTGGGAGTTCCATCAATGGAACTGATGGAACGAGCAGCCTTAAAATGCGTGGAAGTAATGGAAGCGCAAAGGTTGGATCTAAGCAGGCCCTGCATCGTATGCGGCTCGGGAAATAATGGCGGCGACGGATTCGCCATCGCGCGTCTTCTGAACCAGAAGGGATACCCCGTAACCGTCTGCTTTGTGGGAAATGAATCCCACCGCACGGAAGAGACCAGGAGCCAGATGCGGCTATTAAAAGAAACAGGCGCCGATATCTGCAACGAGTATAAGCCTGGCGAATATAGTATCATAATAGATGCTATTTTCGGAGTCGGGCTTGGCAGGGAAATCATTGGACGCTATCTCAAGGTTATCCGCCAGATGAACGAGGCGAATGCCATTAAATTCGCTGTGGATATCCCATCCGGCGTCTCTGCGGATGAAGGATGCATATTGGGAGTGGCATTTCAGGCGGATATTACTGTGACATTCCAGATGGAAAAGGTGGGACTTGGCCTGTATCCGGGAAAAGGATACGCCGGCAAGGTCATCGTGGCAGATATCGGAATAGATACGGATAAGACCGTAGCCGATATAGGCGTGGCTTATACTTATGAACCGGAGGAATTCCGGAAACTGCTGCCTAGAAGAATGGAAGATTCTAACAAAGGAATGTATGGCAGACTGCTGATCATAGCCGGGAGCAAGGGCATGTCAGGGGCTGCCTACCTGAATGCAAAGGCGGCTTATAAGGCAGGGGCAGGGCTGGTACAGATCTATACGCCCGAAGATAACCGAATCATCCTGCAGGAGCTTCTTCCGGAGGCGATTGTTAAGACCTACGACTTTTTTGACGAGGGAGAACTTATCCGCCTGCTGAAATGGGCAGATACGGTATGTATCGGCTCAGGGATGGGAACCAGTGAAAAGTCTAAGAAAATACTGAAGACGGCGCTGGAAAATCTAAGCGTCCCATGCCTGATCGACGCGGACGGCCTGAATCTGATCGCGGAGCACAGGAAATATATGGACCGGATTCCCCATGATCATTTGATTATCACGCCTCATATGAAGGAGATGTCCCGGCTTACGGGCATCAGCGTTTTAGAACTGAAAAGCCGCAGGATGGAGATCCTAAAGGAGTTTACAGAAAAGCACCATATAACCTGCGTTTTAAAGGACTCCAGCACCGTGGTGGCATCCCCCGGGGAACGCGCCTATATCAACCGCTCCGGCAACGCTTCCATGGCGAAGGCAGGCGCAGGAGATGTGCTGGCTGGCATCGTGGCCGGGCTTATGGCCCAGGGGATGGACTGCCAGGAGGCAGGGATCCTGGGGACCTACCTGCACGGCCGGGCAGGGGATCTGGCCCGTCGGGAAAAGGGCAGCTACAGCGTGATGGCGGGAGATTTAATAGAATATTTAAGTGAAGCATTTAAGGAACAGGAGGAAAAAAATTATGAACAATTATACTAGAATCTGTGCAAGGGTGGACTTGGATGCAATAGAATATAATATGGAGATGATGAAGAAGAACATCAAAGAAGGAGTGCAGATGATTTCCGTCATCAAGACGGATGGATATGGCCATGGCGCACTGCAGATCGCAAGGATGCTGGAGGGCAAGGAATATTTGTGGGGCTATGCGGTTGCTACGCCAGATGAGGCAGTCGTTTTGCGAAAAGGCGGAATCAAGAAGCCGATCTTAGTTCTTGGATGCATTTTCCCGGATCAGAGAAAGGCTATGATCGAAAATGAGATCCGGATGACCGTCTATACCGAAGAGATGGCAAAAGAGGTCTCTGAACTGGCAGGAAGCATGGGAAAACAGGCATATATCCATATCAAGCTGGACACAGGCATGTCCCGGCTGGGATTCCTGATTGAGGATGAGAGCGTCGATAAGATCGAGTCCATCAGCAGGATGCCCAACCTGATTATGGAAGGCATGTATACGCATTTTGCCAAGGCAGATGAGACGGATAAGACGTTTACCCATTCCCAGATGGACGGCTATCTGTGGATGAAGAAAGCCCTGGATGAAAGGAGGGTGACGTTCAAGTTCTATCACTGTTCCAACAGCGCGGGGATCATAGACGTCAAAGAGGCGAATCTGGATCTGGTAAGAGCCGGTATCTCTACATACGGGCTTTATCCTTCCAGCGAAGTAAAGAAAGAAAATGTGCCGCTGAAGCCTGCGATGGAACTGATCAGCCATGTGGCCCATGTCAAGTGGGTGAAGGAGGGGACCCCTGTAAGTTACGGCGGAACCTTTATTACCAAGCGTCCTACCAAGATCGCGACCATACCGGTGGGCTATGGGGATGGATACCCGAGAAGCCTCTCCAACAAAGGCTATGTCCTGATCCATGGAAAGAAGGCTCCCATCCTTGGCCGGGTATGCATGGATCAGTTCATGGTAGATGCGACGGAGATTGACGACGTAAAGTACGCTGACAAGGTTACGTTAGTAGGCTGCGACGGGAACGAGAAGCTTCCGGTGGAAACCTTAAGCGATCTGTCCGGACGGTTTAACTATGAGTTCGTCTGCGACCTTGGAAAGAGAATCCCAAGAGAGTTCATCCGTCACGGCGAGGTTGTGGAACAGATGGATTGGTTTGCTTAATTGCCTGATTTGCAAACTCTATGGAATACATCCGAAAAAGATGGAAATACTAATTTTATCTTAGAAAAATCGGAGTGTGAATAGAGTGCAAGTAAGACGCGGAGATATATTTTATGCAGATCTAAGCCCGGTTGTCGGGTCTGAGCAAGGCGGCATAAGGCCGGTTCTGATCATACAGAATGATGTGGGCAACAGACACAGCCCGACGGTCATCTGTGCCGCCATTACTTCAAGGATGAATAAGGCAAAACTGCCGACGCATGTGGAGATTGATGCAAAGAAATATCAGATTGTCAAGAATTCAGTCATTCTGCTTGAACAGGTAAGAACCATTGACAAGCAGCGGCTGAAGGATTTAGTATGTCATTTGGATAAAGAAATAATGAACAAAGTAGATGAGGCTTTAAAGATCAGTTTTGAGCTTCATACATAGAAAAGGAGTTTGAATTAGCAAGTTATGGAAGAGGGCGGTTTATTTCACCGGATGAAGCGAATATTCCAGGTGGAAGAAGAGATGGACGAAGACACGGTTAAGGAGGCAGCCGGTCTGATTCGCAATATATTCCGATATATGGATAAGGACGCGAAAGATATTATGACCCACCGCAAGAACATTGTTGCGGTGGATGGCAATGAGCCACTGGAAGTGGCGCTGAAGTTCATGCTGGAGGAGAGTTACTCCAGATTCCCAATATACGGAGAAGACATTGACGAGATTGTAGGAATCATACATCTCAGGGAGGCGATGACCTGCTATCTGGATGAACGATTAAGGCCGGTACCTGTGAAGGATCTGAAGGATTACATAAGGCCGGTTACATTTATTCCGGAGACGAAGAGCATTGACACCCTGTTTAAAGAGATGCAGGCGGAGAAAAACCATATCGTCATCGTCCTGGATGAGTATGGACAGACTTCAGGACTCGTGGCCATGGAAGATATCCTGGAAGAAATCGTTGGAAATATCCTGGATGAGCATGACGAGGAGGAAGTGCTGATTACACAAAATGCCGACGGCAGCTATACCGCAAACGGCATGATGGATCTGGAAGACTTGGAAGACGTGATTTTCGTAAAATTTGAAAAGGAAGAGTATGAGACTCTGAACGGATTCCTGATAGACCAGCTGGACCGAATTCCCGGGGAAGATGAGCAATGCGTGGTCGAATACGAAGGATATCGCTTTACAGTCCTTTTTGTTGATAATAACACAATCCAGAGAGTTAAGATTGAAAAACGCAGCGAAGAGTGATAAAATAGGAAAAGTGCGAATATACAACGAAATGATAAGATATAAAGTGAGGTATGAACTATGTCAGGACATTCAAAATTTGCCAATATCAAGCATAAGAAAGAGAAGAACGACGCGGCAAAAGGGAAGATATTTACGAAGCTTGGAAAGGAACTTGCGGTAGCGGTCAAGGAAGGCGGAAGCGCCGATCCGGCTAATAACAGCAGGCTGCGTGACGTAATCGCGAAGGCGAAAGCCAATAACATGCCGAATGATACGATTGAAAGAAATATTAAGAAGGCCGACAGCGATGCCAATGCGGCAAATTACGAGCATATTACATATGAAGGCTATGGGCCAAACGGTACGGCGATCATCGTGGAGGCTTTGACAGACAATAAGAACCGTACGGCCTCCAATGTAAAGAATGCGTTCACAAAAGGCAACGGAAATGTTGGAACGCCCGGCTGCGTATCCTTCATGTTCGACAAGAAGGGACAGATCGTAGTAGATAAAGAAGAGTACGAAGGCGATTCCGACGAGCTTATGATGCTGGCTCTGGATGCCGGAGCAGAGGACTTCGTGGAGGAAGAAGACAGTTACGAGATTCTAACTGATCCTGAAGACTTCAGCGCAGTGCGTCTTGCAATGGAGGAGGCTGGCATTCCTATGGCGGCGGCAGAAGTAACTATGATTCCCCAGACTTATGTGGAACTTACGGATGAGAAGGATATCGCAAGCATCCAGAAGACTCTGGACATGCTGGATGATGACGACGACGTCCAGGATGTATACCACAACTGGGATGAATAATCCGCTTTGACGGGCAACGGAGGAAGACAGATGGAAGATACGAAGAAGGCGCTGGAATCTTTATTTGATGAGATGCTGGGCAATATCAAATACTTTAAGAAGAAATCCTACCACTCCCTTTTTGAAAGCCTTTATGAAGGGCATAAGGAACTATTCGCCTCTATTGCCAGGATGTGCGAGGAGGCCAAAGAGGAGGACAAGGAAGGGCTGATAGAGGAACTGGCGTCAGTGATACCAGAATATGCCTATCTGAAGATGCAGGAAGTCCCGAAAAGGAAGAAAGAGATGTTTTCCGTGGATTATAATATGGCTATGGCCGTGTATATAATTCCGCTGCTTACCTATTCCCGGGACCCGGAGTGCGAAAGAATCGCTGACCGGATGGTGGAACTGTGGAATAAGAAGCAGATTACATCCATGAAACTAGGAAGATCTTCTTTTGAGGATATCGCCGGAGGGTTCCGGAAAGGCTTCTGCTATATCACGACTGCGGTGTGCGAAAGCCAGAACAAGCCGGATGACTGCTATGAACTGATGATTCTCAGGCACTACCGTGACAGTTACCTGATGCAGACCGAAGAAGGAAAGCGTATCGTAGAAGAATATTATGAGATCGCTCCGCGTATCGTACTTGCGATCGGCATGCAGAATGATTCTTCCAGGATCTATGAAGGGATTTACAGGGATTATCTGACTCCATGCATCCATTTTGCCGAATCCGGAAAGAATGAAGAATGTAAAAAACTGTATATGGACATGGTGCGCCATCTGCAGACCAAATATCTATCTTGAAATTCACAGGAGGAAATAAATGAGCGATTATAAGATTGAGACAAAATGCATCCAGTCCGGCTACCAGCCGGGAAACGGCGAGCCGAGGGTGCTGCCTATTTACCAGAGTACGACATTCAAATACGATTCCAGCGACCAGATGGGAAGATTGTTTGACTTGGAGGAGAGTGGGTATTTCTATACGCGGCTCCAGAATCCTACCAATGACGCGGTAGCGGCAAAGATCTGCGATCTGGAAGGCGGAGTCGCTGCCATGCTGACTTCATCCGGACAGGCGGCAAGCTTCTATGCCATCATGAATATCGTGGAGGCTGGCGATCATATCGTGTGCGCTTCTGCCCTTTATGGCGGTACATATAATCTCTATGCCCATACGATTAAGAAGATGGGCATTGACGCTACCTTTGTGGATCCAGACTGCACGGAAGAAGAACTGGACAACGCGTTTCGAGAGAATACCAAGGCGGTATTCGGAGAGACCATTGCAAATCCGGCATTGGTCGTGCTGGACTTTGAAAAGTTTGCAAAAGCAGCCCATTCCCATGGGGTTCCGTTTATCGTAGACAATACATTTGCAACGCCGATCAACTGCCGGCCGTTCGAATGGGGAGCGGATATCGTAACCCACTCTACCACCAAGTACATGGATGGCCATGCATCCTGCGTCGGCGGAGCGATCGTAGACAGCGGCAACTTTGACTGGGACGCATATGCGGATAAATTCCCGGGACTTACCACGCCGGACGAGACATATCATGGAATTGTGTATACGAAGAAGTTTGGCAAAGGCGCATATATTACAAAGGCAACCTCCCAGCTGATGCGGGACTTGGGCTCCATCCAGGCGCCGCAGAATGCGTTTCTTCTGAATATCGGCCTTGAGACGCTGCATCTGAGAGTGCAGAGGCATTGCGAGAATGCCTTGAATGCGGCAAAGTATCTAGAGGGGCATGAAAAGGTGGCCTGGGTATCAAGCCCATCCCTTCCGGGAGACAAGTACTATGACCTGGCGAAAAAATATATGCCGAACGGAACCTGCGGGGTGATTACATTCGGCCTGAAGGGCGGACGTGACGCGGCTGTACGGATGATGGACAGCCTGAAGATGATCGCCATCGTAACACATGTTGCAGATGCCAGAAGCTGCGTGCTTCATCCGGCAAGCCATACGCATCGCCAGATGAACGACCAGGAGTTAAAAGAAGCAGGCGTTCAGCCTGATCTGATTCGATTCAGCGTGGGAATCGAGAATATTGAGGATATCATCGCTGACCTTTCGCAGGCACTGGAGCAGGTATAAAAATTGCAAATACCTTCATACTAAATGAAAAATGTATGGAGGTATTTTTTAATGGCAGAGTCAGAACGCGAAGAGAAAAAAACGGAACAGATTAAGGAAGTGGGCAGCATTAATCTGAATGAAAATAAGGACAGGCACAGAATCAAGCTGCTGACGATCATAGGGGAGATCGAGGGTCATGAGGCGGTAGCCGGAAACACGAAGGCCACGAAGTACGAGCACCTTCTTCCTATGCTGGCGGAAGTAGAAGACAGTGAAGAGATTGAAGGAGTCCTGATTCTTCTGAACACCATGGGAGGGGATGTGGAGGCAGGACTGTCAATTGCGGAGATGATCGCATCTTTGAGCAAGCCCACAGTGTCCCTGGTACTTGGAGGCAGTCACTCTATCGGAGGCCCATTGGCCGTCTCCGCAAAGTATTCCTTTATTGTCCCAAGCGGTACTATGATCATCCATCCGGTCCGCTCCAACGGCATGTTCATTGGAGTGGAGCAGAGCCTTCGCAATATGATCAGGACCCAGGATCGGATCACAAGGTTCCTTTCCCAGCACTCCCACATGACCCAGGAGAGAATCGAAGAACTGATGCTCAATCCTACGGAACTGGTGAAAGACGTAGGGACGCTTCTGGAGGGAGAGGAAGCTGTCAAAGAAGGGCTGATAGATGAAGTGGGCGGCATGAGCGAGGCATTGAATAAATTGCACGAAATGATCGACCAAAGCAGACAGAAAAAGTATGAAAATATGTAATGACAGCCCTTTTTAAAAATGATATACTATAAACAGTATTGCCAGTAATAAGGGGGAAGTATAATGGCTGCTAAGTCCAAGAAACGCAAGAGTACAAAGCAGACAAAGAAGAACACGCAGCAGAGTTTTGTCAGGGACGAGATCATAATCTGGGTCACGCTTGCAGTCAGCATTCTAATGCTGATCAGTAATTTTGGAATCGGCGGTTTTGTAGGGGAAGCGATTTCAGATTTCTTATTCAGGATATTTGGATGGATAGCATTTGTAATGCCATTTATCCTGTTTGGAGCGGTTGCTTTTGTCATTTCGAACAAAGGCAACCTTCATGCATATATGAAAGTGGCGACATGCCTGATCTTGATGGCTCTGGTCTGCACTTTTCTGCAGCTGGTGGATGAGAAAGGCGGGATGCTGGGAAATATCCTTGTGGATGCCCTGGCACCTGCCATCGGCATTGCCGGTACATATGTGGTAGACGTTATCCTGATGATCATCTGCCTTGTGGTCATTACCGGGAAGTCGGCCCTAAAGGGGGTAAAGGCTCAGGGAGGCAAGGCATACGACAAAGCCAGGAAGGATGCCGAGCGCAGGCGCGAGCAGGCGCAAGAGCGGAGGAAGATTAAGGAAGCGCAGCCGAAACAATCCAGGTCTGGAAAGCGAAGCGAGAAGCATGTGGAGGGCGTCTCTTTTGACACCACGATAGCGAAGAAGTCGCCGAATGTAAAGGAATTGACCATTGACCCGATGGAAGAGGACATGATGCAGGAACCGGACACGTACGCTGCGAAGGAGCCAGGATTCGTAATCAACCGGGGCGACATGCCATCCGCAGTTTCGGAGCCGGAGGCAGATCCGGTGATGGAAGCGGCGCCTTTTGATGAGACGCCGGTCCCGAAGAAAAGGGGCAAGATGGCCTCTGCAGATGTGGCAAGCCAGGTGGCGGATGTGGCTGCCAGTGTAGCCGCAAGTGCTACGAAGCCAAAGAAAGCCTATCAGTACCCGCCTATATCCCTGCTAAAGCGGGGCAGCAAGCAAAGCGGAGAATCGGATGCCCGCCTGCGGGAGACGGCGATGAAGCTGCAGCAGACGCTGCAGAATTTTGGCGTTAGCGTGACCGTTACCAATGTCAGCTGCGGGCCGTCGGTCACCCGTTACGAACTTCAGCCTGAGATGGGCGTGAAGGTGAGCAAAATCGTGGGGCTTGCAGATGACATCAAGTTGAATCTTGCGGCCGCGGATATCCGGATCGAAGCCCCGATCCCCGGGAAAGCAGCCGTGGGAATCGAGGTGCCGAATAAGGAGAACTCGGCGGTGATGCTCCGGGATCTGCTGGAATCCAAAGTGTTTAAGAACAGCGTGTCCAAGATATCATTTGCCGCAGGTAAGGATATCGGAGGCAAGGTGGTCGTGGCGGACATCGCCAAGATGCCTCATCTTCTGATCGCGGGTGCGACCGGCTCAGGCAAATCTGTCTGCATCAATACGCTAATTATGAGTATTCTGTATAAGGCAACCCCGGAGGAAGTCAAACTGATCATGATCGATCCGAAGGTGGTGGAGTTAAGCGTATATAACGGCATCCCGCATCTTATGATTCCGGTGGTGACAGACCCCAAGAAAGCGGCAGGAGCGCTGAACTGGGGCGTGGCGGAGATGACCCGCCGCTATCAGGCTTTTGCAGAATATAACGTAAGAGACATGAAGGGATACAATGAAAAAGTGGCATCTATGCCGCCGGTGGAAGGAAAGGCGCTGGAGCGGATGCCGCAGATCGTGATTATCGTAGATGAGCTTGCCGACCTTATGATGGTGGCTCCCGGGGAAGTGGAAGAGGCCATCTGCCGTCTGGCACAGCTGGCGAGAGCGGCGGGAATTCATCTGGTGGTGGCAACACAAAGGCCATCGGTCAATGTCATTACAGGACTTATCAAGGCGAATATGCCGTCAAGGATCGCTTTTTCCGTATCCTCCGGCGTAGACTCCAGAACCATTATCGACATGAACGGTGCCGAGAAACTGTTGGGAAAAGGAGACATGCTGTTCTATCCGTCCGGATATCAGAAGCCGGCCAGAGTACAGGGCTCCTTTGTTACGGACAAGGAAGTGCAAAGCGTGGTAGAGTACCTCAAGAATCACAACGGGGATGTTACATACGATGAGGAAATAGTAAACCACGTCAATACAAGTTCTGCGGCAGGAATGTCCGGGGGACTTGGAGCGGAAGGTGATGACCGCGACGTGCATTTTGTAGATGCGGGCCGCCTCATTATAGACAAGGACAAGGCATCCATCGGGATGCTGCAACGTACGTTTAAAATAGGCTTTAACCGCGCGGCTCGGATTATGGACCAGTTGTTCGAGGCAGGCGTTGTAGGCCCGGAGGAGGGAACCAAGCCAAGAAAGGTATTGATGTCCCCGGAAGAGTTTGAACGATATGTGGAGGAAAACGTCTAAAAAAACAAAAGAAAGGATTGGTAGCCGATGAAAACAGATATCCAGATAGCACAGGAAGCACAGATGGCCCATATCAAGGATGTGGCCGCAACAGTTGGTATTGAAGAGGAAGAATTAGAATTTTATGGAAAGTATAAGGCAAAGCTTTCCGATGACGTATGGGAGAAAGTCAAGGACAAGCCAAATGGCAAACTGGTCCTGGTAACGGCAATCAACCCGACTCCGGCGGGAGAAGGGAAGACTACCACTACCGTTGGACTGGGACAGGCGCTGGCAAAGTTGGACAAGAAGGCAATCATTGCGCTTCGGGAGCCATCATTAGGTCCATGCTTTGGCATAAAGGGAGGGGCTGCCGGCGGCGGATATGCCCAGGTTGTTCCTATGGAAGATTTGAATCTGCATTTTACCGGAGACTTCCATGCAATTACTTCTGCCAATAACCTGCTGGCAGCCTTGCTTGATAATCATATCCAGCAGGGGAATGAACTGCAGATCGATCCCCGCCAGGTAGTATGGAAACGCTGTCTTGATATGAATGACCGCAATCTGCGTAATATCGTAGTCGGACTTGGAAGCAAGATGGACGGAATGGTAAGAGAAGATCACTTTGTCATTACGGTTGCATCCGAGATTATGGCAATCCTTTGCCTGGCGGATGATATCCATGACCTTAGAAGACGGCTTGGCAGAATTATCGTAGCCTATAACTTTAATGGAGATCCAGTGACAGCGGAGGATCTTAAGGCAACGGGAGCTATGACGGCGCTTCTGAAAGACGCCATCAAGCCGAACCTGATTCAGACCCTGGAGCACACTCCGGCATTGGTACATGGCGGGCCATTTGCCAATATTGCCCATGGATGCAATAGCGTAAGGGCAACGAAGATGGCGCTTAAATTAAGCGATATCACGGTTACGGAAGCCGGATTCGGCGCAGACTTAGGCGCGGAGAAATTCTTTGATATCAAGTGCAGAAAGGCAGGCTTAAAGCCGGATGCGGTAGTTTTGGTTGCAACTGTGCGCGCTTTGAAGTATAATGGTGGAGTTGCAAAAGCGGATCTGTCCGAAGAGAACCTGGAAGCGCTTAAGAAAGGCATTGTGAATCTGGAAAAGCATATTGAGAATATCCAGAAATACGATATCCCTGTAGTTGTGACATTGAATTCGTTTGTCACAGATACAAAAGCGGAGAATGAATTCATCCGTCAATTCTGTCAGGAGAAAGGCTGCGAATTCGCACTTTCTGAAGTGTGGGAAAAGGGCGGCGAAGGCGGAATCGCTCTTGCCAACAAAGTATTAGATACTTTAGAGAATAAAGAAAGCCATTTCCATACATTATATGAAGATGAGTTATCATTGGAAGAAAAGATAGAGACTATATCCAAGGAAATCTATGGAGCAAGGGGAGTCATCTATGAGCCGGCAGCGAAAAAGCAGCTGGCCAAGATCGCATCCATGGGATTTGGAAATTTGCCGGTCTGCATGGCAAAGAATCAATACTCATTATCAGACGATGCGAAAAAGCTGGGACGTCCTACGGATTTCGATATTCATATTCGTGAAGTATACGTCAGCGCGGGTGCGGGATTCGTAGTTGCGCTTACCGGTGCCGTCATGACAATGCCGGGACTTCCGAAAGTACCTGCTGCAAATGGGATTGATGTATCAGAAGAAGGTAATATTGTAGGATTGTTTTAAGGGGATTATAAAAGAAATGATAACGATGTATGATAAAACTGGCAGTAGGAGGTTATCATAAGATGAAGTGCAGGTATTGCGGACACGAGATACCGGATGGAATGTTGTATTGTGAAGAATGCGGGAAGGAAGTCCGCATTGTTCCTGACTATAATCCGTTAGATGATATGCTTACCGCTCAGGTGAAAGGTGCCATCAGTGGGGAGAATGATTATTCTGAAGATGACATCTATGAATCAGTAAGAAATACGACTGCTATGGGAAGAAGCACCGGCGCAGGAAGATATACGTCCGCAGGGCGCGGGACGGGGACAGGACGAAACGGAGCCACGGGCAATACTGCAGGGCGCAGCGCTGCCGGCCGCAATACTGCAGGCCGTAATACTTCCGGACGCAGGAATACTTCAGGAGGCAGTCTTCCTGAGCGTGAGAGAAGGCGCAGGCAGGCGGAACGCAAGAAAGCATTGCGCCGCAAGAGAAGACAAAGAGCGCTTATTATACTGGCAGTGCTGGCAGTCGCAGTTATAGCGGCTTGTTTTGCCATATATCAGACATCCTATGCGGGAATCGTGAATAAGGGGTATAAAGCAATAGAAAGTAAGGAGTACGACAAGTCAGCGCAATATTTCCAGAAGGCAATTGCTAAAAATGGGAAAAAAGCGGAAGCTTATGCAGGGCTGGCGAAAGTATATACGAAGCAGGACGATCTGGATAAAGCGGAGTCCGTCTTCCTGAATGCTATTGACAAGCAGCCAAAGAATACAGATATATATGAAGCCTGCGTCCAGTTCTATATGGACACGGATCAGAAGGCAGAGATCCCGCTGCTACTGGAAGATGCGCAGGATAATGTCAGGGAGACGCTTGCGGGATATATCGTGAAAGGGCCGAAGTTCAGCCTGGATGACAGCGAGACATTCGAAGATGTACAGGAACTTTCCTTAAGCGCGGGAAATGGATGCACCATCTACTACACCACGGATGAGACGGATCCAACGGTAAAGAGTACGAAATACGCGGAGCCAATCCAGATCGGCGAGGGCGAGACCGTAGTTTCGGCAATTGCTGTCAACAAGAAAGGAATTCCCAGCCTTCCGGTGAAGAAGACCTATACGGTGGAGCTGCCGATCGAAGACGCACCGGCCGTATCACCATCTACAGGGCAGTATGAATCTGCCACGCAGATAGAGATTAAGGTTCCGGAAGGATATGAGGCCTACTATACGATGGACAAAAGCGATCCGACCACCGCTTCCACCAAGTATGTCGGGCCGATAGACATGCCGGAGGGAGAGACCATATTCAAGGCTATTCTGGTCAATGCGAAGGGACGTACCAGCGGAGTGACTACTCGCAATTATGTGCTGGAACTTTCACAGGGAGAATAGAGACGGTAAAAAGAGAGCAGTCTGTTGAGACGGTTATGAAGGGCGCAGAGGCAATGCGTGCTTTTGAGCCAGCTGTTTTTGCGGATGTATAGATGTCGAAAGATACTTGATATTTTCGCCCGGATACATTATGATGAAATGAGTATTAAATATTAGGAGGAAATAAGATGTACAAGATAGTAAAAGCCGAGAAACTGGCTGCTGTGATTTATCTTATGGATGTAGAAGCGCCTCGTGTGGCAAGACATTGCCAGCCAGGGCAGTTTGTCATCGTTAAGATGGACGAAAAAGGGGAAAGAATCCCTCTTACAATCTGTGATTATGACAGAGAAGCAGGCACTGTAACGATTGTATTCCAGCCAGTAGGCGCATCTACCACGAAGATAGCCGGATTACAGGCCGGAGATTATTTCCGCGATTTCACGGGACCGCTTGGACGTCCTTCTGAATTCGTAGACGAAGATATCGAAGACTTGAAGAAGAAGAAAATCCTGTTTGTAGCCGGCGGCGTCGGAGCGGCACCAGTATATCCTCAGGTTAAGTGGATGAAAGAGCATGGAATCGATGTGGATGTTATTGTTGGCTCTAAGACAAAAGATATGCTCATCCTGGAAGATGAGATGAAGGCGGTTGCAGGCAATTATTATCCATGTACGGATGATGGTACATATGGCCATGCAGGAATGGTCACGACGAAGATCGAGAAATTGGTGGAAGAAGGCAATCACTACGATGTGTGCGTTGCGATCGGCCCGATGATCATGATGAAGTTCGTCTGTCTGCTGACTAAGAAGCTGGAGATTCCGACAATCGTCAGCATGAACCCGATTATGGTAGACGGAACAGGCATGTGCGGCGCCTGCAGGCTTCATGTAGGTGATGAGATCAAGTTTGCCTGTGTAGATGGTCCGGAATTTGACGGACACCTTGTTAACTTCGATGAGGCTATGAAGAGACAGCAGATGTACAAGACGGAAGAAGGACGTGCAATGCTGAAATCACAAGAAGGCGACACTCACCATGGTGGATGTGGCCATTGCGGAGGTGACAACTAATGGCAGATGTGTTAAAAAGAGTGCCTGTCAGAGAGCAGGACGCAAAAGTAAGAGCGACAAACTTTGAAGAAGTATGCTATGGATATAATATGGAAGAAGCCATGGAAGAGGCAACCCGCTGCCTGAACTGCAAGAACGCGAAATGCATTCAGGGATGTCCTGTGGCGATCAACATCCCAGGATTTATTTCCAAGGTAAAAGACGGGGACATTGAAGGTGCATATAAGGTAATCGGCGAGTCCTCCGCGCTTCCGGCTATCTGTGGACGCGTATGCCCGCAGGAGTCACAGTGCGAATGCAAGTGCATCCGCGGAATCAAGGGAGATCCGGTATCAATCGGAAAACTGGAAAGGTTCGTTGCGGATTATGCCCTGGAGCATGACATCAAGCCACAGAAGGCAGAGAAGACCAACGGACATAAAGTGGCAGTCATCGGTTCCGGCCCATCTGGCCTTACCTGTGCCGGAGACCTGGCGAAACTGGGCTATGAAGTGACCGTATTTGAAGCGCTTCATGAACTTGGCGGCGTTCTGGTATACGGAATTCCGGAATTCCGTCTTCCAAAGGAAAAGGTGGTTAAAAAGGAGATTGAGAAAGTAAAAGAATTGGGCGTTAAGTTTGAGACGAATGTAGTGATCGGAAAGTCCACTACCATCGACCAACTGATGGAGGAGGAAGACTTTGAAGCCGTATTTATTGGTTCCGGCGCAGGCCTTCCGATGTTCATGGGAATTCCAGGCGAGACAGCCAACGGCGTATTCTCTGCTAATGAATACCTGACCAGGAGCAACCTGATGAAGGCCTTCGATGATTCCTATGATACACCGATCGTAGCAGGCAAGAAGGTTGCGGTAGTAGGCGGCGGAAACGTTGCCATGGATGCTGCCAGGACGGCACTGCGTCTTGGCGCGGAAGTACATATCGTATACCGCCGAAGCGAGGCAGAACTTCCTGCCAGAGTGGAAGAGGTGCATCATGCTATGCAAGAAGGGGTTATCTTCAATCTTCTGACGAATCCGAAAGAAATCCTTGTGGACGACAATGGATGGGTAAAAGGCATGAGAGTCGTCAAGATGGAATTGGGCGAGCCGGATGCATCCGGCAGAAGGCGTCCGGTAGAGATTCCAGGCTCCGAGTATGAGATAGAGGTCGATACGGTGATCATGTCTCTTGGAACATCTCCAAATCCGCTGATCGCTTCTACGACCAAGGGACTTGAGACCAATAAGCGTAAGTGCATCGTGGCTGAGGAAGAAAACGGCCAGACATCCAAAGCCTGCGTATATGCCGGAGGGGATGCCGTTACAGGCGCTGCCACCGTAATCCTGGCCATGGGTGCAGGAAAGGCTGGCGCAAAAGGAATCCATGAACTTTTAAAAGATAAATAAAGCCGGGAACAGTTGTATCGGATAGGGGCCAGGCGCTTTACAAAGCGCAGGGGCCCTATTCTTCGTTTTTCAGGTCCATAAAATCGAATTTTCCCCCTGTACCCATAAGGACGGATATGGTATGATGAGGGGGAATGTTATAGGAAATGAGGTTATAAATATGACGATATTTTGGGGCTTGATCATCCCTTTTATAGGAACTACCGCAGGCGCGGCATGCGTCCTGTTTATGAAAAATGAACTGAAGCCGGTAATCCAGAAGGCGCTGCTTGGTTTTGCGGCAGGAGTCATGGTGGCTGCTTCTGTGTGGTCTTTATTAATTCCCGCCATGGATATGTCCGGTCATATGGGAAAGTTCGCGTTTGCTCCTGCTGCCATTGGCTTTATAATGGGAATTGTATTCCTGCTTCTTCTGGACCGCATTATTCCGCATCTTCATATCGGAAGCGATGAATCCGAAGGGCCGAGAAGTACGTTGAAAAAGTCCACCATGCTGGTGCTTGCCGTTACCATCCACAATATCCCGGAAGGAATCTCCGGGGGAGCCGTATTTGCCGGTCTCCTTACGAATAACGCCAATGTTACCGTAGCAGGCGCCTTCGCCCTGTCAATCGGCATTGCCATCCAGAACTTGCCGGAAGGGTTCATCGTGTCCCTTCCAATCCGGAGCGAGGGTCATGGCAGGGGCAAGGCCTTCCTGTATGGATCCCTGTCAGGCATCGTGGAGCCGATTGCCGGAGGGATTACCATATTGCTGGCAGCATACATCACGCCCATTCTGCCATATCTTTTGGCCTTTGCGGCAGGAGCCATGATCTATGTAGTGGTGGAGGAACTCATTCCGGAATCCGCGGAAGGAGAGCACAGCAATATCGGGACGATCGGATTTGCCGTAGGATTCGTATTGATGATGATATTGGATGTGGCGTTAGGATAGGAGGCATTATGCGAAAGAAAATTTCAAACTACCTTGCTGATTTTTCTGGCTGCGGGGCTGATACCGCCTATACAGGTATTCCGCATGGTTCAGAAAGCAACGTACTTTCGTAATTTTCACAGGCAATGCATGAATGAAAGTCAGCCCCGGCAGGGGAGAATCGTGAATATTACCAGCAAAGTTTCGAAGTACTTAAGTAAGAGAGGAACAGATATATGAGGATTACTTTGGTAACGGTAGGTAAGATCAAAGAGAAATACCTGAAAGATGCGATTGCGGAATACAGTAAAAGGCTGGGCAAGTATTGCAAACTAGAGATTAATGAAGTTGCGGATGAGAAGACTCCTGAGAATGCAAGCGCCACGGTGGAAGATATGATCCGGCAAAAAGAAGGGGAGAGGATCCTTAAGTACATAAAAGAAGACGCCTATGTCGTTGCTCTGGCAATCGATGGCCAGATGCTTTCCTCCGAGAAACTGGCAGAGAAGATTAAGCTTCTGGGCATACAGGGAACCAGCCATATTGCGTTTATCATCGGAGGCTCCATAGGCTTAAGCCAGGAGGTTCTAAGCCGTGCCCACTATCAGTTGAGTTTCTCTAAAATGACATTTCCCCATCAGCTGATGCGGGTGATACTGCTGGAGCAGGTATACAGGAGCTACCGGATCATTACCGGAGAGCCATATCACAAGTAATCTTTAATTACCAATTATTACTTGTACTATTATTAATGTTCTTGTGTTACTATCTTACTTGTAACAAAAATGTAATAAATCGATAATGAAATTGTAACATTTATGGACAACAAGGAGGTAACATGAAGAAATTATCAGTATTAGCAACGATTACAGCCATGGGGATTGCAGGCAGTGCAGCGCTTCCGACTCAGGCGGCAGATATGAACCAGGTTTACGATCAATTAAAGACGAATGGATATGCAGTGATCGGCGGACAGGTAAATAGTCCGGAAGATCTGAAAAACATTATATCCGGCTTAAATGATAAGTATCCTGGCATGAATATTAACTGGGGAGACTGTCCGGTTATCACGCCGCCGGGAGAAAATACTCCGGATACCGATCAGCCGGATTCTGACGGTGGGAATACCGGTACGCCGGATATTGATCAGCCTGGAGATGACGGCAATCAGCCGGGAACGGAAGAGCGCAGTTTTGCGGAAAAAGTGGCAGACCTTGTAAATGCCGAAAGGGCAAAAGCCGGGCTGGATGCTCTTATAATTGATAAAGGGATTGAATCCGCGGCTCTTGTAAGGGCGAAGGAAATCGAAACTTCATTTTCCCACACAAGACCAAATGGCAGTTCTTTCAGCACCGTTTTAACAGAGAATGGCATTACATTCAGAGGATCAGGCGAGAATATAGCATGGGGACAGCGTACGCCGGAAGAAGTTATGAACGGATGGATGAACAGCGAAGGACACAGGGCCAATATCCTGAATCCAAAGTTTAAGAAAATCGGAGTAGGATTCTATCAGAATGCAGAGGGGAGAAATTATTGGACCCAGTTATTTACTTACTAAAGCCGGATTTTGGCAAATCCTTACGAATTGAGTGAATAATAGAAAGCATGGCGGTTTTACCGCTGTGCTTTTTCTGTACATGAAAAACTATGGACTATAATGAAAGAAAAGAATAGGCAGAAATTATTTGTTAAATGTGCTATACTGTTGCTTAAGAGAGTCATAAGGAGAGGTCTTCAAACTATGGAATCCAAAGAAGAAAAATTAAATCCGATATACCCGGAAGGTCTTAAGGCAGGAGACCAGGTGTGCATCATTGATCCAGCCAACGCATTTACCGAAAAGGCATTGGATGCGGCCACATCTCATCTTGAGGCGCGGGGATTAAACGTTACCGTGTCAGAAGATATGGCATTTCGCAGAGGGACGCCAAAGGAGCGTGCAGAGAAGTTTAACAGAGTGATAGAAGATCCCAATAATCGTGGGATTTTCTGCATATGGGGAGGATATGGCACCATACCTTTGCTGGATAAGATCAATTATGACGCGTTAAGCAAGAATAGGCCTGTATTTACCGGATTCAGTGACATTACGGCTATGCATCTGGCAATCGGTCAAAATACAGGACTGGTGACCTATCATGGCCCATCCTTCTTCAGCACAAGCCGGCAGCCCACGGAAACGGCACTGTGTAATTTCCTGGATGTGCTGGCCTCGCCTGGGAAAGAGCGGGAATTGAAGAATTTTAACGGAGAAGCCTTTGCAGTCTTGAAGGAAGGCGTCTGCGAAGGGCGTATTGCGGGAGGCAATATGACTCTGGTCAGCCGTCTGATGGGAACGCCTTATGAGATCGATGCCAGGGGAAAGATACTTTTTCTGGAGGAAGTAGGAGAGAAGCCTTACCGGCTGCATGGGATGCTATACCAGCTAATACTTGCGGGCAAGTTTGAAGAGGCTGCCGGAGTCATCATAGGTAGCCTGACGGACTGCGATATCGAGGGGCGGCCAGGGAGCGCGGAGGCAATGGTAAGGGAAGTTTTGGGAGACTTGCAGATCCCAGTCGTTCTAAATGTGCGGGCCGGACATATCAAGGATCCGCTTACAATACCTATGAATGGACTGGTAAAAATCGACGGGGCAAGAGTCATCCTCTCATAGCAGAGGAATAAATGGAAGCAAAAAGGAAGCAGGAAAGGGAAAATATGATAAAAGAAAGAAAAGTACGGAAGATTATAGGAAGCGTGCTTCTGGCAATCGTTCTTCTGCTGGCGGCAGTTGTCGCCTATCTGACAATACGGGAATACAGGCCGGATCCGATTGAGGATATAGTGCCGGGGAAGGGGAACGCCAGGCTGAATAACGGGGATGCATTTACGATTCTTACGTATAACATCGGATATGCGGGCCTCAGCAAGGATGAAGACTTCTTTATGGATGGGGGTTCTAAGGTAGAGCCGGAGAGCAAGAAACTTGTGGAGGAAAACTTGAGTGGAATCACATCCATTCTGAAGGATCAGGAAGCGGATATTTATTTTCTACAGGAGGTGGACCGGGATTCCAAGAGGTCCTATCATATTGACGAACAGGCCTATTATGAGGAAGAACTTGGACTTGCGGGTATGTTTGCATGCAATTTCAAATGTGACTTTGTGCCTTATCCGCTGCCGCCGATTGGAAAAGTAACCAGCGGCCTGGTGACGATGACGGATCTGAATGTAAAAGAAGCATCCCGAATCTCGCTTCCCGAATCCTTCTCATGGCCGGTCAAGACTTGCAACTTGAAGCGATGCATGCTGGAGGCCAGGGTGCCTTTGGAAGGAACGGACAAAGAACTGGTGCTGATCAACTTCCATCTGGAAGCTTATGACAGCGGAGAGGGAAAGATTGCCCAGAGCAAGATGCTGGCAGAGAAACTGGAGTCAGAATACCAGAAGGGAAATTATGTGATTGCCGGCGGAGACTTCAATCAGACATTCGAGGGGATGGAAAAATATCCGATCCATAATAAAGATAAGTGGGTGCCTGGCGTCGTAGGCGCTGAGGACATTCCAGAAGGCTTCTCCTTTGCCGTATCCGACAATGTACCTACCTGCAGGCTTCTTGACGGGCCTTACAGCGGGAATTATGATGAATCCCAGGTATATGTACTGGATGGATTTATCGTTTCCGATAATATCAAAGTGAATAGAGTAGAAAACATTGATACGGATTTTGAATATACCGACCATCAGCCAGTGCGTATGGAAGCCATCTGCCTTAAGGATGGACAATAGATATATCTGCTCGCTGGACGACTTCGGCGCGGGATACTCTTCTCTTAATACCTTAAAAGACCTTGCATATCCCCAGGTGTAACTGCGAGGTTTGTAGAAACTTGCGATATATTTTCCTACATTATGTCAGGAAAATCAGGTACAATATACTTGATATTGTTAGGAAGGGAAGTATAGAAAATGCGAGAAAAAGAATTGACAATCTGTATCTGGATTCATCATATATCAACATTTATCGGGCTGTTTGCCAGCCTGTATCATATCGCCGCAGGAAGGAAGCGGCCGGCGTTCAGGACCGGCGGCCTGATTCTTTTTGCCTCCTGCCAGGCCTTTGGCGCGTTTAAGATAGCTGTCGATCTGGCAAAAGGAAGATCCCGGCTTCGGAAAAGTTTCGAGAACATACATAGCCTGTGCAGGGATAAAAGGCAGGCAAGAGGCCTGCTGTGGGTGATGACCGCCTTGTCGGCCGTTTTTAAGACAAGTACGCCTTGCCTGTTAAGGTAAGAGTCAGCCTTTCAAAATCCAGGGCCGTCCATGCATAATCGCCGTCCTTTCCTCATAGATTACTATAAATTCTATGAATGGCGCTTTTATGAAGACGAAAAAAAAAGGACCAAGGCCAGAACCTGATGGCTATTCTTTCAAAAATAAAATGGCGGAATTATCCGAACTTCCCAAAGACGTGGCGCTTGGAATGCCAGTTCTTACGGTCTTAGGGCAGATGGAATTAAGCCTTGAAAATTACAGGGGGATCATCGAATATACCGATACGCTGGTAAGAATCCAGACGAAAAATGGACAGATCAGGGTGACTGGAAAGAGGCTCCAGGTGGCATATTATACCAATGATGAGATGAAAGTGAACGGACATATCGAGTCCATTGAATACCAGCATTAGAGGAGGAGACAATATTGCTGTTAAAAATCATCCGCTATATAAAAGGGTATATCCGCATCCGGGTCATAGGATATTCCGCAGAAAGATTTTTGAATGCATGCAGCCACAAAGGCATCTTTCTCTGGGGCTTGAAGCCGGTGGGCGGAGCTTACGAAATGAATATTACGATAAAGGGATTCCGGCAGTTAAAGCCGATTATCAGGAAGACAGGAACAAAAGTTGTAATTGTGAGACGGTTCGGTCTTCCTTTTTTTTTACACAAATATCGAAAGCGGAAACTGTTCTTCGGCGGAGCCTTTCTTTTCGTTGTTATGATTATAGCGATGTCCCGGTTTATATGGAATATCGATATTACAGGCAATCAGTCGCGGACCGATGAATCCATTCTGGAGTTTCTGGGCTCAAAAAATGTAGAGGATGGGATGCCAAAGTCGGATGTGGATTGCGCCCGTATTGTAAAGGATATCCGCAAGGAATATGATGACATCATATGGGTATCCGCGTCCATAAAAGGCACCCGCCTGATCATCCAGGTAAAAGAAAACGAGGATTCCTTGCCGGTGGTCAATAAGACGGAGGAGGAAAAAGAACAGGAAGCCAGGGAGAACGCTACGGACATTGTTGCGGACCAAGAGTGCGTCATAACGGACATCGTGCCCAGAAAAGGGATTGCCATGGTCAAAGAAGGTGACCAGGTGAAGAAGGGAGATATCCTGATATCCGGGCAGGTTCCAGTCAATAACGATGCCGGGGAGACGATCGCATACCAATATCACGAGTCTGACGCAGATATCCGGGGACAGACGGCCATTGCGTACGAAGACAGCCAGGAGGTTGTGTATCTGGAAAAGGAATATTTGGACGTACAGAAGGAAGAATACTATATTAGGGTCGGAGACCGATTTCTCAGACTGGCTACAATCAAGAACCAGTATGAGGAATGGGAGATGCATTCCAAGGAGCGGCAGCTTCGGATTGGCAAGAATTTTTACCTGCCTGTATCCTATGGCATTCGGACTGCCAATCCTTACCGTTCCGAAGAGAAGAAGCATACAAAGAAGGAACTCCAGCAGATCTTAAGCCTTCGTTTCAAGCGTTATCTTGCAGACTTGGAGAAAAAGGGGGTAGAAATTATCGAGAATAGTGTTAAAATATACACAGGACCCGAAAAAGCCGAGGCAAAAGGCACGCTTACGGTCATCATGCCGATAGGCATGCAAGCCCCGTCTCAATTGCTGGAGATACCGCTAAAAGAAGAACAAGAAGAAACAGGAGAATAATGAATGGGATTAATTGAAGCGATCATGGATATACCGGCCGAGCAGCAGAGTAATGTGTTCGGACAGTTTGATGCTTATGCAAAGAAAATAGAGAGGACGCTCCATGTGACTCTGATTGCCAGAGGGGAGAGCGTAAAGATTATGGGAGAGGCTTCTAGAGTGGAGCAGGCCAGGAAGGTCTTAAGCCAGCTGGCGGAACTGTCAAGCAGAGGGAATAACGTAGAAGAGCAGAACGTGGACTATACCCTTGCCCTCGTGATGGAGGACAGTCCGGACAGCGTTCTGGAAATTGACAAGGATGTGATATGCCATACGCTGCAGGGCAAGCCGATCAAGCCTAAGACTATAGGACAGAAGAAGTATGTGGATGCGATCCGCAAGAAAATGATCGTGTTCGGCCTTGGACCTGCCGGAACGGGCAAGACCTATCTTGCCATGGCTATGGCGATTACGGCATTTAAGAATAACGAGGTGGGCAGAATCATCCTTACCAGGCCTGCCATAGAGGCGGGAGAGAAACTGGGATTCTTGCCCGGAGACCTGCAGAGCAAGATTGATCCCTATCTGCGCCCGCTTTATGATGCGCTTTATCAGATCATGGGGGCGGACAGTTTCTTGAAAAACTCTGAAAAAGGCCTGATTGAAGTGGCACCCCTGGCTTATATGAGAGGACGGACGCTGGACAACGCATTTATTATACTGGATGAAGCCCAGAATACGACCCCTGCCCAGATGAAGATGTTTCTTACCAGGATCGGATTCGGCTCCAAAGTCGTCATTACAGGAGATGCCACCCAGAAGGATCTGCCTTCGGGCCAGGTATCCGGCCTTGACGTGGCGATCTCGGTGGTGAAGAACATCGAGGATATTGGCATCTGTACGCTTACCAGCAAGGATGTTGTCCGCCATCCTCTGGTGCAGAAGATCGTAAAGGCTTATGAAGATTATGAGAGCAGAGGCAAGAACAAAGGCAGGGATAAAAGGAGAAGATCATGACACTATACTTTGAAGAAGAAGGGGAGGCAAGGCTTCCCATAGAGTGTGAAAAGATAGCAAGACAGGTGATAGAGACAACCCTTGATTATGCCGGATGTCCGTATGAGTGGGAAGTCAGCCTTCTGCTGACGCAGAACGAAGAGATCCGCAAGATGAACCGGGACTTCCGCGGCATTGACAGGCCAACGGATGTGCTGTCCTTTCCGATGACTGACTATCCTGTGCCCGGACAGTTTGGGTTTTTAGAAGAAAGTGATGACTGCTTTCATCCGGAATCGGGAGAACTGATGCTGGGCGATATCGTGATTTCCAAAGAGAGGGTATTATCACAGGCCGAAGAATTCGGTCACTCTGCTTTGAGAGAATATGCTTTTTTAATTGCTCATTCTGTGTTACACTTAATTGGATACGACCATATGCAGGACGAGGAGCGTCAGATTATGGAACGTAAGCAGAAAGAAATTATGGAAAGATTAAATATATTACGATAAGATGGAGTAGTGTATGGCTGAACAACGTAGAAAGAAAGAGAAGAATTTCCTGGTCCAGGGCTCTATCCTCGCGATTGCGGGGGTGATTACAAAGATTATCGGGGCCGTGTACCGGATTCCTCTTACCAATATAGCAGGCGCGGAAGGAATCGGATATTACAGCGTGGCCTTCTCTATTTATTCTGTGGCATTAATGCTGACATCCTACAGCCTTCCCCTGGCTGTGTCCAAGTTGGTTTCCGCCAGGGTGGCAGTGGGGGAATACCGGAATGCCTATAAGGTATTTAAGGGGGCTATGACATTTGCCCTGCTGGCAGGCGGATTTGTATCCCTTCTGATCTTCCTGGGGGCGGATTTTATCGCTTCCCATATTATGCATATGGATATGAGTGCCTATGCGCTTCGTGTCCTGGCCCCCTGTATCCTGATTGTCGCTCTTTTGGGCGTGCTGAGGGGATTTTTCCAGGGAAATGGCTCCATGGTTCCCACTGCCATCTCCCAGGTGGTTGAGCAGGTGGTGAATGCAGTGGCATCCATAGCCGGAGCTTACTTCCTTCTGCAGGCAGGAAAGAGCATTGCCGAGACCAGAGGGAAGAAGTCCTATGGCCCGGCATACGCGGCGGCCGGAGGTACGGTCGGAACCGTTGCGGGAGCCTTGGCGGCGCTTCTGTTCGTTGCGCTGATATTCTATGCCTATAAGCGAATCTTCAAGCGCCAGATGAAGCGGGACCGGACCCGCCGGAGGGAAAGCTACAAGAAGATATACAAGGTTCTGTTTATCACCATCGCGCCGGTCATCTTAAGCGCGACGGTCTACAATATCAGTGATTTTATTGATACGGCAATGTTTAATAACATTATGGCTGCCCAGGGATTTAAAAAGGTGGAATATGCGGAACTCCTTGGGATGTTCGGAGGCCAGTATACAACGATGATCAATGTACCCTTGTCCATATCAAGCGCCCTGGCTGCCTCGCTGATTCCAAGTCTGGTAGCGACCGTGCAGACCGGGAACCGTAAGCAGATACATAACAAGATTAATATGGTATCCAGATTCAACATGCTGATCGCGATTCCATGCGCGGTAGGCTTCGTGATTCTGGCCAAGCCGCTTCTGGATCTTTTGTATTTTACCCAGGATAATACGAAGCCGGCACTGATGCTCCAGCTTGGAGCGCTGTCCGTCGTATTCTTCTGCCTGTCGACGGTTACAAACTCCGTGCTGCAGGGACTGGACGATATGATGACCCCGGTGCGCAATGCCGCCATTTCCCTGGTGATCCACGTGATTGCCCTGTTCCTCATGATGGTGGTATTCAAATGGAACATATATGCGGTAGTCCTAAGCAAGATTGTATTTTCCGGCGCCAGCTGCATCTTGAATGCCCATTCGCTGCGGGAGCGCATCGGCTATGTCCAGGAGCGTAAAAAGACGTTCGTGATTCCGGCGATTGCTGCAACCGTGATGGGAGTCGTGGCCATTGTGGTACATCTGCTGTTTGAACTGTTTGCAGGCGCAAGGATTGCAACGGTTGTGGCAGTGCTGGCGGCAATGGTCGTATATGGCGCCGTACTGGTGCTGCTTGGCGGCGTGACGGAAGAGGAACTTCTGGATATGCCAAAGGGAGCCTCCGTGGCATCTCTATGCAGGAAACTGCATCTGATCCGCAGCCAATATAGGTAAAGATCGTGTAAAAATTGTCCGCAAACTGTATAAATCCGGCAAAACAAACCGATACTGTACTAAAAAAGGAGTTGTCCTTATGAAAAATAAGTATGGTATTGGTTTTTTTGCGGCTGCGATTATTGCAGTGCTGGCGGTATCCAGCGCATATCAGCTGAGTTATCAGAAGGCCAAAGAACGCGCGCAGACGCAAGTGACAAAAGAACAGGAGGAGCCTGCTACGTCCAAATCGGAGCCGACAGTCTCTGCGGATGGACAGGCGCTAAAAGAAGACTGCTACTATCTGATGGAAGTCAACGGTTACGTGGTCGTATATCTGAGTGATAAGAAGACCGCCTACGAATATACGGATATCCTGTATGATGAACTTCCGGCAACCATCAGGGAGGAGATTCGCAACGGAAAATACATGGAAAGCACAGAGGAACTTTATGGCTTTTTAGAAAATTATTCAAGCTAGAAGTGGACTTCCAAAGTAAGATAGTGTAATATAAGTACGTAATTTCCGAATGAATCAAGAAGGAAGGACAAAACTATGGAAGAACAGAAGATTGCAAGAATCAATGAATTATATCATAAATCCAAAGCAGAGGGCCTGACGGCCGAGGAGTCAAAGGAACAGCAGATTCTGCGCAGGGAGTATATTGACTCATTTAAGAGAAATCTGCGCAGCCAGTTAAACAATATTTCCATTCAGGAGAAGGATGGAAGCATTACAGATTTGGGTGAGAAGTTTGGAAAGCAAGAAGGACATTAGGCATCGGGTTCTGGAAGCCCGAAAAGAAATCGGTCCCTTGAAATGGCAGAAAGCCACGGAAGGGATAACGGCTGCGGTGACTTCCCATATGCGTTTCCGGGAGGCCACGGATATCTACTGCTATGTAGACCATCAGGGAGAAGCAGGCACCAGGCTGATCATAGAAGAAGCCTGGCGGCTGGGAAAAGACGTCTGGGTGCCCAGGGTATTGGGACGCAGGATGGAATTTTTCCATATAGAGAATTTCAGCCAGCTGCACCCCGGCACGATGGGGATTCTGGAACCTGAGGAAGGCGCTTTGGCTGACGGAGCAGACGCGCTTGTCATTATGCCGGGCGTGGCCTTTGACCGTGACAGGCGCAGGATCGGCTATGGCGGCGGCTATTATGACAGATATCTTGCCGCGCATCCTTGCCTTCCCACCATGGCAGTCGCATTTGACTGCCAGGTGCTGGATGAAGTGCCCTATGATGAATACGATATCAGGCCGCAGATCCTGGTGACGGAGACCAGCGTATACGAGGACGGCAAATAGAAAGGATGATGCTTATGCAGATAGGACTTCCCAAAGATCCTATGCTACTATTAAGCGTAGTAAATACGAAAATCAGAGATTACTATCATTCGCTGGATGCACTATGCGAGGATATGCAAGTAGAGAGAGAAGAGATTACAAATATACTGAAAGGAATTGATTATGAATACGACGAATCCAGACATCAGTTTGTCTAGCGCGGCGCCATGCGAGGAACCGAAGCGCCAGTATTATTACATAGAAAAGGCCAGAACCTACATTCAGAAGAAGTCCCTGGAGATCGGCCGTCCGCTGACCTTCTGCGTGACCACCTTCGGCTGCCAGATGAATGCCAGAGATTCTGAAAAACTGCGGGGAATCCTGGAGAAGATTGGCTATGAGGAAGCGCCGGAGGATGTAGCCGACTTCGTCATCTATAATACCTGTACGGTTAGAGAGAACGCCAATACAAGGGTCTATGGACGCCTTGGCCAGCTCAAGCCCCTGAAGAAAAAGAACCCCCATATGATGATCGGTCTTTGCGGCTGCATGATGCAAGAGCCGGAAGTGGTGGAGAAGTTAAGGAAAAGTTACCGTTTTGTTGACATTATCTTCGGCACGCATAATATTTTCAAGTTCGCCGAACTGATTGTGCAGAGGCTGGAATCCCAGGAGATGGTTATCGATATCTGGAAAGATACGGACAAGATCGTAGAGGATCTGCCCAATGAGCGGAAATATTTCTTCAAGTCAGGCGTAAACATCATGTTTGGGTGCAACAATTTCTGCAGTTACTGTATCGTGCCTTATGTAAGAGGGCGGGAGAGAAGCAGGGATCCAAAGGCCATCATCCGGGAGATCGAGCGGCTGGTAGCAGATGGCGTGGTGGAGGTCATGCTTTTGGGCCAGAATGTCAATTCTTACGGAAAGAACCTGGAAGAGCCGATGTCGTTTGCCCGGCTGCTAACGGAGATTGAGAAGATCGAAGGCCTCGAGCGGATCCGCTTTATGACCTCCCATCCAAAAGACCTCTCGGACGAACTGATCGAGGTCATGGGCAATTCAAAGAAGATCTGCAAGCATCTGCATCTGCCCATCCAGTCGGGAAGTTCCAGGATTCTGGAGAAGATGAACCGCAGATATACCAAGGAGCAGTATCTGACGCTTGTTGATAAGATCAGAAAGGCCGTGCCTGATATCTCCCTTACCACGGATATTATCGTAGGATTCCCGGGAGAGACGGAAGAGGATTTCCAGGAGACGCTGGACGTGGTCCGAAAGGTACGCTATGACAGCGCGTTTACCTTCATCTATTCAAAACGGACCGGGACCCCGGCCGCGGCCATGGAAGACCAGATTCCGGAAGATGTGGTAAAAGACCGTTTTGACCGGCTGCTTAGGGAAGTGCAGGCCATTGCCGCGCAAGTTTGCTCCGTCCATGAAGGGTGCGTGCAGACGGCCTTGGTAGAGGCAAAGAGCGAGCATGATGATTCTATGGTCACCGGACGGCTAAGCAACAATCTGCTGGTGCATTTTAAAGGCTCGTCAGAGTTGATCGGCCAGTTGGTTGACGTGCGCCTGTCTGAATGCAAGGGCTTCTATTATCTGGGAGAACAGGTGTAAAAGGCGGCACATCCGCGCTTGCGGCATAAGAAATATATACCACCCATATTATGAACCGAAAACGCTCAAACTATGTAGTAAGAACATATAGTGAGGGCGTTTTTACATGAAGAAATTAAGTGAGTATCTATTTTTATGGACATTCGGCGGATGCCTGTATTATTCGTTTGAAGTGATCTTCCGCGGATTTTCCCACTGGTCCATGTTTGTTCTGGGGGGAATCTGCTTTTTGTTTTTTACGATCCAGGGAAAGATGGTGCATTGGCAGGACGCGCTGTGGCGCCAGCTGCTCAGGTGCATCGTCTTTGTAACCTCAATGGAATTCATTACCGGAATTATCGTCAATAAGTGGCTTGGGCTGGCGGTATGGGATTACAGCGATCAGCCCTTCCAGCTCTTCGGGCAGATATGCCTGCCTTTCATGGTTATATTTTCCGGCCTGTGCGTTCTTGGGATCCTGTTAAGCGGCTATCTTACGTATTGGCTCTATGGGGATGAGAAGCCTCATTACCATGTACTTTGATAAATTGTATCTTTCATATTAAATCGAAAAATGCTATAATGAAATGTAAAAATGTAGACAAAAGAGGAGAAATAACGTGGCAGAATTAACACCAATGATGCAGCAGTATATGCAGACAAAAAAAGAGTACCCGGACTGCATCCTATTCTATAGATTGGGCGACTTTTACGAGATGTTCTTCGACGATGCCCTGACCGCATCCAAAGAACTGGAGATTACGCTGACCGGAAAAAACTGTGGCCTTGAGGAACGGGCGCCCATGTGCGGAGTCCCTTACCATGCGGTGGACGGTTACTTGAACCGGCTGGTTTCCAAAGGATATAAGGTGGCCATCTGCGAGCAGATGGAAGATCCCGCAACCGCCAAAGGCCTGGTAAAAAGGGATGTCGTCAGGATCGTTACGCCTGGTACCAACTTAGATACCCAGTCTCTGGACGAGACGAAGAACAATTATATCATGTGCGTGGTCTACATCGCAGACAGGTATGGCCTTTCGGTGGCGGATGTGACGACGGGAGACTACTTCGTCACGGAACTGGATGACAGCGAGAAATTATTTGATGAGATCTACAAATTCATGCCCTCAGAGTTAATCTGCAACGAGGCTTTTTATATGAGCGGCATGGATCTGGACCTGATGAAGGAAAAACTGGGAATCACCATCTATTCCCTGGATGCATGGTACTTTGATGATGCGATCTGCCAGCGTACGCTCAAGGAGCATTTCCATGTCAGCACCATGGAAGGACTGGGCCTTAGCGACTATGATTGCGGCATTATTGCCGCCGGAGCCTTGCTTCAATATCTGATCGAGACACAGAAGCGGGACTTATCCCATATTACCAGGCTCTCCGCTTACGCAACCGGCAAATATATGCTCCTGGACAGTTCCACCAGGCGCAATCTGGAATTATGCGAGACCCTGCGGGAGAAGCATAAGAGAGGGTCTCTATTGTGGGTGCTGGATAAGACCAAGACGGCAATGGGCGCCCGGTGCTTAAGGAAATTCATCGAGCAGCCGCTGATTGATAAAAATTCCATTGAACGCCGGCTGGACGCGGTGGACGAGTTGAAGCAGAATGCCATTTCCAGGGAAGAGATCCGGGAATACTTAACACCGGTCTATGACTTGGAAAGGCTGGTGTGCAAAATCACATACCAGTCTGCAAATCCAAGAGACCTGATCGCTTTTAAAAGTTCCCTGTCTATGCTTCCGCATATCAAGTACATATTGGAGGAGATGAAGTCTCCCCTGCTGAAAGATCTCTATGAAAGGCTGGATACGCTGGAAGACTTATGCCATCTGGTAGAGGAGGCTATTAAGGAAGACCCGCCGCTGGCAATGAAAGAGGGAGGGATCATCAGAGATGGATATAACGAGGAGGTGGACCGGCTGCGCTCGGCCAAATCCGATGGAAAGGACTGGCTTGCCAAGCTGGAGACGGATGAAAGGGAGAAGACCGGAATCAAGAATCTGAAGATCCGTTACAACAAGGTGTTCGGATATTATCTGGAAGTTACCAATTCTTTTAAACATATGGTGCCGGACTATTATACGAGGAAGCAGACGCTTGCAAACGCGGAGCGTTACATCATTCCGGAACTGAAGGAACTGGAGGATACCATCCTGGGGGCGGAAGACAAGTTGTATGCGCTGGAATACCAGCTCTACTGCGAGGCGCGGGACAAGATTGCCAAAGAAGTCCTGCGGATACAGACGACGGCGAAAGCCATCGCCCAGTTGGACGCCTTCGCCTCCATGGCCCTTGTGGCGGAACAGAGCCGCTATGTAAGGCCGAAAATTAATGAAAAAGGCGTGATCGACATCAAAGACGGGCGTCATCCGGTCGTGGAGAAGATGATTCCCAACGATATGTTCATATCCAACGATACATATCTTAACGATAAGAAGAACCGGATCTCTATCATTACGGGTCCCAATATGGCGGGGAAATCCACCTATATGCGTCAGACGGCCCTGATCGTGCTGATGGCCCAGATCGGCTCATTCGTGCCGGCTGCCAGCGCGGATATCGGACTGGTGGACCGCATCTTTACCAGAGTGGGCGCATCGGATGACCTGGCAAGCGGACAGAGTACCTTCATGGTAGAGATGACAGAGGTTGCCAATATCCTGCGCAATGCCACCAGCAAGAGCCTTCTGATCCTGGATGAGATCGGCCGGGGAACCAGCACCTTTGATGGGCTGAGCATTGCCTGGGCCGTAATCGAGCATATCAGCAGCAGCAGGCTGTTGGGAGCCAAGACGCTGTTTGCCACCCATTATCATGAACTGACAGAGTTGGAAGGCAAGATCGACAACGTAAATAACTACTGCATTGCGGTAAAGGAAAAGGGCGATGACATCATCTTCCTTCGCAAGATCGTCAAAGGCGGCGCAGATAAGAGTTATGGAATCCAGGTTGCCAGGCTGGCTGGCGTACCCGAAAGCGTCACCAGCCGTGCCAGGGAAATCGTGGAAGAACTGGTACATGCGGATATCACCACCAGGATCAAGGATATTGCAGTCCATGGGCAGGAGCCGCCCAGGCTTAAGGCCAGGCATTATGATGAGGTGGATCTGGCTCAGATGTCCCTGTTCGATACGGTGAAGGACGATGACGTGATCGAGGAGATCAAGAGCCTGGATGTCAGCAACCTGACGCCGATCGACGCGCTGAATACATTGTACCAGTTACAGAACAAACTGAAAAACAGGTGGTAGGACATGAATAAGATACAAGTATTAGACCCGGTTACGATTGATAAGATCGCCGCCGGGGAAGTAATCGAACGCCCCGCATCGGTCGTAAAGGAACTGGTGGAAAATGCCATAGACGCAGGAGCCACGGCCATCGTCACAGAGATTGAAGAAGGCGGCATCTCTATGATCCGGATCGCGGATAATGGCTGCGGCATGGATGCATCGGACGTTCCCAACGCGTTCTTGCGGCATTCCACCAGCAAGATACGTACTGTGGAGGATCTGGTACATATTGGCTCCCTGGGATTCAGAGGCGAGGCGCTTTCCAGCATCGCCGCCGTCTCCCAGGTGGAGATGATCACCAAGACAAAGGATCAGGTTCTGGGCACCCGGTACCGGATCGCGGGAGGAAAGGAAGAAGAACTGGATGAGACAGGGGCCAGGGATGGCACCACATTTCTGATCCGCCAGCTCTTCTACAATACGCCGGCAAGGAGGAAGTTTTTAAAGACTCCTATGACAGAGGCGAGCCATGTGGGGGATCTGCTGACCCGAATGGCATTGTCCCACCCGGAGATCTCCTTCCAGTTCATCAATAACGGGCAGTCCAAGCTGCATACTTCCGGCAATGGCAATCTTAAGGATGTCATCTATCATGTATATGGCAGAGAGATTGCAGCCAATCTGCTGGCAGCCGACTACGAATCCCCCGGACTTAAAATCAGAGGATTTCTTGGAAAGCCGCTGATATCGAGGGGAAACCGGAATTTTGAGAATTATTTCATCAACGGAAGATATGTAAAGAGCAGCATTATATCCAAAGCCATCGAAGATGCGTATAAGGACTTTACCATGCAGCATAAATATCCTTTTGTGGTACTGCACATCGAGATTGATGGCGAGCATGTGGATGTGAATGTCCATCCTACAAAGATGGAACTGAGGTTTAATAATCAGCAGGAAGTCTATAATTCTATATATGCGGCTGTTGACCATGGACTTCATGCGGAAGAACTGATCCCGCATGTGGAAGTCGATGCGCCTAAGGCCGCAGCGCCCATGAAGCAGGAGGGCGGAGCGCCTCATGCGGCGCAGAAGAAAGATAATCCAGTGGTTCCCGATAGAACTACTAGCGTACAGCCCGCACCGTCGGCAAAAAAATCTGTTCCAGCGCCGGAAGAACGCACCCTGGACTATTTCATGCAGAAGATGAAGGAACGGGTTGCGGCATATCACGCCCAGCAGAATCAGGAGGCGCCTAAGAAGGCGCCTGATGTTAAAGTGTCTGCCCAGCCGTCTGAAGACCGCAGGGAAGCCCCCTCGGACCGGGTTTGCGAGACGCCGGAATATGCGGCCCAGCAGCTGAACTTATTCGAAGAGAATCTGGTGGAGCGGAAGGTTCAGGCAGAGTATAAGATCATCGGCCAAGTCTTCGAGACTTACTGGCTTGTCGAATTTAACGACAGCCTCTATATTATCGACCAGCATGCGGCCCACGAGCGGGTGCTGTATGAAAAGACTTTAAAGAGCATGAAGACCAGGAAATTTACCTCCCAGTTTATCAGTCCGCCCATCGTGCTGGATCTGAGCATGCAGGAGGCGGAACTTTTAAACCAGTATATGGATCAGTTTACCCGTATCGGCTTCGAGATCGAGGAGTTCGGGCAGGAGTCTTATGCCGTAAGGGCAGTGCCCGGCAATCTGTTCGGCATTGCCAAGAAGGATTTGCTGCTGCAGATGCTGGATGGCCTGTCGGATGAAGTGAGCCGAAATCTTTCGCCGGATATGATCGATGAGAAAGTTGCCTCCATGTCCTGCAAGGCGGCCGTGAAGGGGAATATGAAGTTGTCAGCCACGGAAGTGGATTCCTTGATCGGCGAGCTTCTGACGCTTGAGAACCCATATCACTGCCCGCATGGACGCCCGACGATCATCGCCATGACGAAGCGGGAACTGGAAAAGAAATTCAAAAGGATTGTATAGAGATGAAGAAACCATTAGTAGTTCTTACAGGGCCCACTGCCGTAGGAAAGACAAAAGCCTCCATCGGGCTTGCAAAAGCGATCGGGGGCGAGATTATTTCCGCGGATTCCATGCAGGTATACAGGCATATGGATATCGGTTCGGCAAAGATACGGCCGGAAGAGATGCAAGGCGTGCCTCATCATCTGATCGATGTGCTGGAGCCGTCGGAAGAATTCCATGTCGTGCGCTTTCAGCAGATGGCCAAGGCCGCGATGGAAGAGATCTATTCCAGAGGACATATTCCGGTGATCGTAGGCGGCACTGGATTCTATATCCAGGCAGTATTGTACGATATTGACTTTACGGAGAATGACGGCGATCGAGCATTCCGCCAGGAACTGATGGACTATGCGGATGCGAATGGGCCGTTAAGCCTTCATGAGCGCCTTAAGGAAGTCGATCCGAAGGCCGCTGATGCGATTCACCCCAATAACACCAAGAGAGTCATCCGGGCACTGGAATTCTGCCATCAGACGGGGAAGAAGATATCGGAGCATAATGAGAAGGAGCGGGAGAAGGAATCACCCTATAATTTCGTTTATTTTGTGCTAAATGACGAGCGCCAGAAGTTATATGAGCGCATCGACAGACGAGTGGATCTTATGATACAGGAAGGCCTGGTAGAAGAAGTGTCCCGGCTAAAGGAGATGGGGTATGCCAGGGATATGGTTTCCATGCAGGGGCTGGGATATAAGGAGATCCTCGCCTGCCTGGACGGGGAATGCACGCTTGAGGAAGCCATCTATATGATTAAGCGTGATACCAGACATTTTGCCAAAAGACAGATCACCTGGTTTAAGAGGGAGAGACAGGTAATCTGGATTGAGAAAGAAGCATACGGCTATGATGAAGAAAAGATACTGCACACAATGATAAAACATATGGAGGGAGTACTATGTTTAGAAGATTATTCGGGGGTTCCAAATTTTTAAAAAAGATGAATACATTGATGGAATTGTATTCTTGCAGTCATAATGCGCCATCCACCTACCAGCAGCTGCTGGATCTGAAGCCGCTGATCCGGACAGAAGGGGAAAGGGCCTTGTTTGAATTGAACCGGGCCGCGCTTCTGTACGACATGCGGCAATTTAGGGAGGCCGCGGACGTGGTGCTGGAGATTCGCTCGCTGAATCCTGAGTTTGATGCCAAATGCGCCGTGGTAAAGATGAAGATTATGGATGCGCTCTAGAAAGGAAGCATATACGACATGTTAGAGATAGAAGCAATATACAGACAGATTGGAATCAGGCAGAACGTTCTTGCATTTGGAGGGCAGATTGAGAAAGAACTGAAAGAGCGTTTTGAACAGATCGATCAGATCGCGGAGTATAATCAGTTGAAGGTTATACAGGCCATGCAGAAAAACCGGGTGAGCGAGGGGTGCTTTAACTTCTCCAGCGGATACGGATACGATGACCAGGGACGGGATACATTGGAGGAAGTCTATGCCAGCGTATTCCATACGGAAAGCGCGCTTGTACGCCCGCAGATCGCATGCGGAACCCATGCCTTATCCATTGCGCTTAGCGCAAACCTGCGCCCGGGGGATGAACTGCTGTCCCCGGCCGGAAAGCCTTACGATACGCTGGAAGAAGTAATCGGCATCCGTCCGTCTTGCGGCTCCCTGGCGGAATACGGTATATCCTACCGCCAGGTAGACCTTTTGGAGGATGGGACCTTTGATTACGATCGCATCCGAAAAGCCATAGGTCCTAAGACCAAGCTGGTGACCATTCAGCGCTCAAAGGGATATCAGACCAGGCCCAGCTTCTCCGTGAAGCAGATTGGGGAACTGATTGCCTTTGTAAAAGAGATCAACCCGGATATCATCTGCATGGTGGACAACTGCTACGGCGAGTTCGTGGAGGCCATCGAGCCCAGCGATGTTGGGGCGGATATGGTGGTCGGCTCCCTGATCAAGAATCCGGGCGGCGGCCTGGCTCCGATCGGCGGCTATATCGCCGGACGCAAGGATCTGATCGATGCCTGCGGCTACCGTCTGACGTCTCCCGGCCTGGGAAAAGAAGTGGGCGCGTCCCTGGGAGTCATGCAGTCCTTCTACCAGGGCTTATTCCTTGCGCCGACCGTTGTGGCCGGGGCATTAAAAGGGGCGATATTTGCCGCAAATATCTATGAGCGGCTTGGCTACGCGGTGGTTCCAAATGGAACAGAAAGCCGGCATGATATTATCCAGGCAGTGGAATTTGGAACGCCGGAAGGCGTGATCGCTTTCTGCAAGGGCATCCAGGCGGCTGCCCCGGTAGACTCTTATGTAACGCCGGAGCCATGGGCAATGCCGGGATATGACAGCAACGTGATCATGGCGGCGGGGGCATTCGTTCAGGGCTCTTCTATAGAGTTAAGCGCGGACGGCCCGATCAAGCCCCCATACGCCGTGTATTTCCAGGGCGGCCTTACATGGCCTCATGCCAAGCTGGGCATTCTGATGTCTCTGGAATACCTGGTAAGGGATGGAATCGTAACACTGCCATAGAAGAGGAGCAATAAGGAGCAGATATGAATCGGATTGGAATCATCGGAGGAGGGGCCTCCGGCATTGTGGCTGCGATTGCTGCGGCCAGAAGCGGCGGCGATGCCCAGGTCTTTATTCTGGAACAGAAAGAGAACATCGGAAAGAAAATACTTGCCACCGGAAATGGACGCTGCAACCTGACCAACGAGGCGATGGATGCTTCCTGCTACCATGGCGAAGATCCGGAATTTGCCAGGAATGTCCTGAAGCAGTTCGGGTATGGGGAGACCTTGGAATTCTTTGCTTCCCTGGGACTTTTCACCAAAAGCCGGGGCGGCTATATCTATCCCCGCTCGGATCAGGCGGCCTCCGTTCTGGAACTGCTGGAAATGGAACTGCGCAGGCAGAAGGTGAAGATATATACCGGGGTGCGCGTAGAGGCTCTGAAACTTTCCGCCAAAGGATTTGTCATTTGTGCCGATGGTCAGAGGTTCCCTGCGGACCGGGTGATCCTTGCCTGCGGAGGAAAGGCGTCCAAAAGCCTGGGTTCCGACGGGAGCGGGTACGCGCTTGCCAGGTCTATGGGCCATACGCTGTCTCCTGTGGTTCCCGCATTGGTACAGTTAAAAGTAAAGAAACATCCTTTCGCCAAGGCAGCCGGGGTTCGAACCGATGCCAAGGTCGCGGCGCTTCTGGGGCGCCAGGTCCTGGCGGAGGACACGGGAGAAATGCAGATTACCGCCTATGGCATCTCGGGCATCCCGGTATTCCAGATCAGCCGCCACATCGCCAAAGGATTGTATGAGGGGAAAGAGATGAAGGTAAGGGTAGATTTTCTTCCTGAGATGGAGGCATCCCAGGTACGCAAGGCATTTAACACACATTTGGACAAGTGCCCTTATGCCACATGCCAGGAATTCCTGACGGGAATCTTCCCTAAAAAATTAATCCCAAGACTGCTGGAACTGTCTCATATCCGCCAGAACTTTCCGGCATCAGAACTTAAGCCCGCGCAGTGGGAGGATTTGATACGCGCCTGCAAGCAGACTCTGCTTACGATCGAGGACACCAATGGATTTGACAATGCGCAGGTCTGTGCAGGAGGCGTACGTACTGGCGAGGTATATCCGGATACGCTGGAATCCAGGTACGCAGATGGCTTATATCTTACCGGCGAACTCCTGGATGTGGAGGGGATATGCGGAGGATACAATCTGCAGTGGGCTTGGGCTACTGGATACCTGGCAGGGCGCGCGGCGGCGGAAAGACCCTGACATCGAAGGGTCTTATTTCTTTTTGGCAGTTCAGAAAAAGGAGAATGATATCTATGATTCGGATCAATCAGTTAAAGTTAAATATCAAGCATTCAGAGGCGGATCTCAAGGAGAAGATCTTAAAGACTCTTTGCATCAGCGAAGATTCGCTTCTTTCTTATGAAATAAAAAAACAGTCCCTGGACGCGAGAAGGAAGCCAGAACTTTACTATGTATATGCCGTGGATGTAAAGGTGAAGAATGTATCTTCCATCAAGAAAAGAGTGCGCAATCAGAATGTGCAGTTTAAAGACAAGCCCCTTTCTTACCAGATTCAGGCGAATGGAACCGAAGTTCTGCATCACCGCCCGGTCGTCATTGGAACCGGGCCGGCAGGGCTTTTCTGCGGCTACCAGCTGGCGGTCTTAGGATACCGGCCCATTCTTCTGGAGCGGGGGGCCTGCGTAGAAGAACGGATGCAGGCGGTAGAGCGGTTCTGGGCTACCGGAGAACTGGATCAGAATTGCAACGTCCAGTTCGGAGAAGGAGGCGCAGGAACCTTCTCCGACGGGAAGCTCAATACCCTGGTCCATGATTCTAACGGACGCAGCCAGAAAGTTCTGGAACTCTTCGTGAAATATGGCGCGCCAAAGGAGATTCTGTACCAGCATAAGCCTCACATCGGTACGGATGTGCTCTCCCGTGTGGTAAAGAACATCCGGGAGGCCATCCTTTCCTATGGCGGAGAGGTACGCTTCCTCACCCGGGTTACGGACATTCTGTCAGAATCCGCTGGGGAGGGCCGCCGTCTTACGGCCCTGCAGGTCTATGATCATGCAGCTGGAAAAGAATATGCCCTTGAGACGGAGATTGCCGTACTTGCCATTGGGCACAGCGCCAGGGATACCTTCTCCATGCTGCTTAAGAACGAGATTCCCATGGAATCCAAATCTTTTGCCGTAGGCGTTCGGATGGAGCATCCTCAGGCTATGATTGACGAATTCCAGTATGGAATGAAAAACGACGGCACCCTGCCTCCTGCCTCCTATAAGCTGACGGAGAATCTTGCCTGCGGGAGGGGCGTATATACCTTCTGCATGTGCCCCGGAGGCTACGTGGTTAATGCTTCTTCCGAGCCCGGGCGCCTGGCAGTCAACGGTATGAGCTACCACGACCGGGACGGCTTCAATGCCAACAGCGCCGTGATCGTAACCGTAACGCCACAGGATTACGGCGGGACGGGCGTTCTGGCAGGCATGGAGTTCCAGCGCAGGCTTGAAGAAGCGGCTTACCGCTTAGGTAAGGGAAGGATCCCGGTACAGCTGTTTGAAGATTTTTGCAAGAACAGGCCATCCAAAGGACCGGGAGACATCCTTCCACAGATGAAGGGGGCCTATGCCTGGAGCAACGTCAGAGAGATATTCCCGCCGGAACTATCCAGGGCTTTGGAAGAAGGGATCCGGTCGTTTGACCGTAAGATAAAGGGATATCCCCGCCCTGACGCTCTGGTGTCCGGAGTGGAGAGCCGGACTTCTTCCCCGGTTCGCATCAGTCGGGACGAATCGATGCAGAGTACGCTTTTCGGACTCTATCCATGCGGGGAAGGAGCGGGCTATGCAGGCGGTATTACATCAGCCGCCATGGATGGACTAAAAACGGCAGAATCTATCGTCAAAAAATACCAATCTCTCGACAAACTACCGAAAGGCTTAAGAAATTTTTAATGGGATAAGTATATACACTTTTTCTTAAATATGATAAAATGTATTGAGTTTTTTAGATAGACAAAACGAGGAGGAGTACATATGAAGGGAACAGGGAGTAAGAACGCCTGGGCTTTGTTTCTGCTTATTTTAACAGGAATCGTCCTTGGTGGCTTTATCGGCATGCTGGCCGAAGGAGTACCGGCTCTTAGCTGGCTGGCCTACGGACAGTCCTTCGGACTGGATGAGCCAATCATCCTGAATCTGGGACTTCTTGTAGTCACGTTCGGCCTGACGATTAAGATAACCATTGCAAGTATTATTGGCGTGATTCTTTCCATTATTATTTATCGTTTCTTATAAGTTCTATTATGAGTGTCGTACGAATCTAAAGATAAGATGAATCAGTCAAATACCATAAAAGAGATACCCGAGATGGAACGCCCATATGAAAAGTGTGAGCGCAAAGGGGCTGCCAGTTTAAGTGATGTAGAGTTGCTGGCTGTGTTGCTGCGTACAGGCACTCGCGGAGAGGATGTGCTTTCCCTGGCAAGAAGGATCCTCTATCACGCAGGCGAGCCAGGCATACTGGGCATACATCAGTTCAGTATGGAAAGACTTCTGAAGATCAAAGGCATTGGGAAAGTAAAGGCAATCCAGATATCCTGCATATCGGAACTTGCCAAGAGGCTTTCCAAGGCCAGTTACCAGGATGGATTAAGTTTCTCGCATCCCGCTACAATTGCCAGATATTATATGGAAGACTTAAGGCATGAAAAGCAGGAAGTGATGAAGCTTCTGATGTTGAACTCGAAATCAAGACTCATTGGCGAGACAGATATATCAAAGGGAACAGTAAATGCCTCCCTCATCACGCCAAGGGAGCTTTTTATAGAAGCATTACAAAAGAATGCTGTATCCATAGTAATCATGCATAATCACCCCAGTGGTGATCCGACTCCCAGCCGGGAAGATATGCTGACGACAAAGAGAATCCTTGATGCAGGCGCATTGATCGGGATCGAACTGTTAGATCATATCATCATTGGCAATAATTGTTATATAAGCTTCCGGGAGGAGGGATTGCTGTAGAAAGGATTATCACAGATGGCAAGAAATATATACGGATTAGATCTTGGCTCTTATGAAATCAAGGTCTACGATAAAAAGAAAGATACGATCTGGAAAGAGAAAGATGTAATTGCGATTGCAGATAAGAATGAGATTTTTGCGGTGGGGGATGATGCTTACGAGATGTACGAGAAGGCACCGTCCAATATAGAAGTGGTCTTTCCTATGAAAGAGGGCGTAATCTCGCGGTTCAATAATATGCAGTTCCTGCTTCAGAACCTGCTGAAGAAGGACCGCCAGTTTGCCCGTGGATCTGAATATGTAATCGCTGTCCCAACCGATGTGACCGAGGTGGAGAAGAAAGCCTTCTTCGACCTGGTGATCCACTCCACGGCCCGCGCAAGAGAAGTGAATATCGTAGAACGCTCCATCGCGGATGCAGTGGGCCTTAACCTGGATGTCAAGAATACTGGCGGCCTGTTCATTGCCAACTTCGGCGGCGAGACTACGGAACTGTCGGTACTGGCCGGAGGCGGCATGGTCATGAACCGCCTGCTTAAGATCGGAGGAGTCTCCTTTGACCTGGCAGTCGTCAATCTGGTGCGCCATAGCCATGACTTCCTGATCGGGCGGCTGACCGCAGAAGTCCTGAGAAAGAATTTCGGAATATTCACCAGCGATTCAGAGTCCGTATTAACCGTTGCGGGCAGGGATCTGATCACCGGCGTACCTATGCAGAAGCCGATATCCATCAGCCTGGTACGTGCCGCTATGAAGGATCCTTTGCTGGAATGCGTGCGCGCCATCCATTCCCTTTTAGACAGGACCCCCCCGGAGGTCCGTAGGGCAATTCATGAGAACGGCATCTTCCTGACCGGAGGAGTTGCCAATATGGCAGGCCTTGAGACCTATATCGAGGAGATGGTTGGAATTAAAACCAGAACGGCTCTGGACCCGGACATCTGCGCGGTAACCGGACTTAAAAAGATCATTATGTCCAAAGATTTGAGAAAACTTGCATATTCAATGTTAGATGAAAATTATAGGTGGATGAGATAATATGAAAACCAAGAACCAATCTTCCCTTCCAAGTAAATACTGGCTGCTGATTCTGGCAGTGGTCTGCGTGATCCTGCTTGGCGTTGAACGTTTTGCGGACGGTGGCGGGCCTTTAAGGTTTATCGCCAATTATACCGTAATCCCCATGCAGAAAGGAATCAGTTATGTAGGACGGTTCATGAGCGACCTATCCGACAACTTTGAGACTCTGGAGGAAATGAAAAAAGAGAATAAGGCCCTCCAGTCCAAGGTGGATGAACTGACCATTGACAATACGCGTCTCCGTCAGGAGCAGTACGAATTGGACCGCCTGCGGGAACTGTATAAGCTGGATGAGAACTATTCGGATTACAAGAAGATTGGCGCCCATGTAATTGCCAATAACGGAAGCAACTGGTTTACAGATTTTACCATAGATAAAGGCAGCAAAGACGGCATCAAGGTCAACTGCAATGTCCTTGCGGGCAGCGGACTTGCAGGCATCGTCACGGAGGTAGGCCCTAATTATGCCCGCGTCCGTTCTACCATTGATGATGCCAGCAATATCAGCGCCATGATTCTGTCCACATCAGACACCTGCGTAGTCAGGGGGGATCTGAAACTGATGGCTGACGGCAGGATCCGTTTTGAAAAATTGCCGAACAATGACAATAAAGTGGAAGTCGGGGAGCAGGTAGTCACCTCTCATGTCAGTGACAGGTTTCTTCAGGGCCTGTTTATCGGCTATATCAGCGAGGTGGAAGTGGATTCCAACAACCTGACCCGCTCCGGCTATATCACGCCTGCCGTAGATTTCAGCAAGCTTCAGGAAGTCCTGGTCATCACTACGACAAAGCAGGAGATGCTGGATGCCAAGGACAAAGACAGCAAAGGAGAGTAGTCCATGAAAAGAAAGATCATAACCTTTATTATTATAGTGATCTGCTTCTTGCTGGAATGCACCATATTCCACCGGCTGTCCTTTGCGTCCATCAAGCCCAACCTATTGATTATCGTCACCTCTTCTTTTGGCTTCATGCGGGGGAAGAAGGAAGGAATGGCCGTAGGATTTGTATCCGGCCTTCTGGTGGACATATTCTGGGGCAGCGCCCTGGGCTTTTATATGCTGCTGTTTGCGGTGATCGGATACCTGAACGGCTTCTTCAGACGCCTGTTCTATGATGATGATATCAAGCTGCCGATCGCGCTTATCGGCGCAAGCGAACTGATCTATGGGCTGGTGACGTATTTCTGCCTGTACATGCTTCAGGGAAATTTCGCTTTTACCAATTGTCTGACACATATCATTCTGCCGGAACTGGTATATACCATTCTGATAACATTGGTTCTGTATCAGATCATATTACACATCAACAAGAAACTGGAAGCAGAAGAACAAAGGAGTGCAAGCAAATTTGTATAGTTTATGGGACCGGATCAAATCCGGAATATATGAAGTTGTAAAATCCCGTATATTCGTCGTCATTATCGTGTTCTGCATCATGTCCGCCATTCTGTTACAGCGGCTGTTCTATCTACAGATTGTAAAAGGACAGGATTATTTTGACGATTATAAGCTTCAGATCCAAAAGACCAAGGAGGTCCAGGGAACCCGCGGCAAAATCTATGACCGCAACGGCGTCCTCCTGGCTTACAATGAACTGGCCTATGCGGTTACGATTGAAGACAACGGAGATTATGACAGCATCAAGCAGAAAAATAAAGAACTGAACAAGGTCATCTCCACTGTGATCGGAATGGTGGAGTCCAATGGAGACACCGTAATCAATGATTTCGGCATTATCCTGGACAACAATAACGAGTATATCTACATTGCGGAGAATGACACCCAGAGGCTGAGATTCATAGCGGATGTGTTTGGCAAGAAGACCATAGATGAATTGTCGGACAAGCAGAAGAGCATCTCTGCGGCGGGTCTTGTGGATTATCTTTGTACCGATGAGCTCAACGGCTACGGAATCAACCAGAAGAAGATGGAAAAATCAGAAGTCCTGAAACTGGTCAACGTCCGTTATGCCATGTCGTTAAACGGATTCCAGAAATACATCGCGACCACCATCGCGGAAGACGTAAGTGACGAGACGGTAGCAGATGTCATGGAGAATCTGGACACGCTTCAGGGAATCAATATTGAAGAAGAATCTTTGCGCCGCTATGCGGACAGCAAATGCTTTTCTAATATCATTGGCTATACCGGACAGATTTCCCAGGAAGAATATGATGCGTTGAGTAAGGAAGAGCAGGAGGAGTACTCTCTGATCGACACCATTGGCAAATCAGGGCTGGAACAGACGCTTGACAGTTCCCTCCAGGGAAAGAAAGGGGAGGTCAAGCTGTACGTCAACAGTGTGGGCAAGGTGATCGAAATGGTTAAGGGAAAAGACCCCAAGGCTGGAAATGACGTATACCTGTCCATCGATGCCAACCTCCAGAAGGCGGCATACCATATTCTGGAACAGGAACTGGCCGGCATTCTTCTGGCAAAGATCCAGAATACGCTTGATTTTAACCGGAATCAGGTAGATGACGGAAGCGACGTTATCATCCCGATCGGGGATGTTTACAATGCATTCATTAGCAATGATATTCTGGATATGAATCATTTTGGCGCGGAGGATGCAAAGCCTACCGAGCAGGAGGTGAATTCCATCTTTACTGCCCGTAAGGAAGAAGTAAAGAGCCAGCTATCGGATATCCTAAAGGATCCCAATGCAGGCGCATATAAGGATATGCCAAAGGAGATACAGGCATACCTGACCTACATCGTCTCTGATGTGCTGACCGACACCACAGGCGTGATCATGCCGGATGCCATTGACACCAACGACGCAACCTATAAAGCGTGGAAGGATGAGGAATCCATCAATATATATACCTATCTCAATTATGCGATTTCCAAGAACTGGATTGATACGTCTCTATTAAAAGACTATGTATCCTCCAAGGGGAAATATTCCGATTCCAACGAACTTTATCAGGGAATCGTATCATATATTATGGATTACATCGATTCCGACAACAGTTTCAACAAGCTGGTGTACCGCTACATGATCAAATCAGGAGCCATCACCGGACGCCAGATATGCCTGATGCTGTATGAGCAGGGAATTCTTACTTATGACGAGGACCAGTATAACGGCCTGAATTCCGGAAGCATTGGCGCCTATGACTTTTTAAGGGGCAAGATAGAGACTTTGGAGATTACTCCCGGCCAGCTGGCGCTGGAGCCTTGTACCGGCTCGCTGGTCATGACGGATACGACAAGCGGCGAGGTACTGGCCTGCGTATCCTATCCCGGATACGACAATAACAGGCTTGCCAATACCATGGATTCCAATTATTACAACAAACTGGTGACCGATCAGGCCCGGCCATTCTATAATAACGCGACGCAGGAAAAGACGGCTCCAGGTTCTACTTACAAGCCTATGGTGGCCGTGGCAGGCCTGACGGAAGGCGTGATTGATAACAATACTTACCTTCCATGCCATGGAATCTACAAGAAGGTGTCGCCAAACCCCAAATGCTGGATCTATCCCATGGCTCACGGCAGTCTGAATGTGGAAGGCGCCATTGAGAATTCATGCAACAGTTTCTTCTATGAAGTGGGATACCGGATGAGCCTGAAAGATAACGGCCTGTCGCAGATTGGCTCTGACAATGCAGAAGGCGGCGCGACCAATGCCTACTATTCCAGTGACCTGGGTACCGATACTTTGAAGAAATACGCGATGGAATTCGGCCTGGGAGAGACTTCGGGTCTTGAGATCCCGGAATCCGAGCCGCAGATATCCGATAAGTCTTCCGTACCTTCCGCAATCGGACAGGGTACGAATAATTATACTACCAGCCAGCTTGCGCGGTATATTACCGCAGTAGCCAACAAGGGCACTGTTTACAAGCTAAGCCTGATTGATAAGATTACGTCCGTAGATGGCAAGACTGTCAAGGATTATGAGCCATCCGTTCTAAATACCATGACCGACGTGGCGCCATCCACTTGGAACGCAGTCCATAACGGAATGCGAAACGTGGTGTCAGTCGCCCACAGCAATCTGTTTACCAAGCTGAACGCCAGTGATGTCAAACTGTTTGGCAAGACGGGTACTGCGCAGCAAAGCGAAACGCATCCTGACCATGCGCTGTTCGTAGGATTCGCTCCTAGCGACAGCCCGCAGGTGGCATTTGCCATAAGGATTGCGAATGGATACAGTTCGACCTATGCCGCAGAAGTAGGGAACGACATAATGGAATACTATTATCAGATAACGCCGGAAGAAGAGATTCTTACCGGAACAGCCGCAGATATCAGTGCAGGCGCGACAGTTGGAGATTAATAAAAAGAAGAGAGAGCGACAGAAAGGATGAGCGTATGTGAAAGACCCGGTACTCATTAAGAGTAACAAATACGGCATCACCATATACTTTGATCCGGACATGCCCTATGAAGAGCTATTGCCGGAGGTGAGAGAAAAGTTCGAGTCGTCAGCACATTTTTTCAATCATGCTGACATGGCTGTCGAATTTGAAGGCCGTACTTTCACAGAAGAGGAAGAGCAGCGTATGGCAGAAGTCATACAGGATGCTGCTAAGATACGGATACTATGCATCATTGAGAAGAATACTTATACGGAACGGCTCCACAAGCGGATGCTGGATGAAAGCCTTGAAACCATCCATGAAAGAGACGGACAGTTCTATAAAGGTACCCTGAGAAGAAGACAGATTCTGGAATCTGAAAAAAGCATCGTCATCGTAGGCGACGTAGAAGAAGGCGCCAAAGTCATATCCAAAGGCAATGTCGTCGTGACGGGAACCATCTACGGAACCGTAGTTGCCGGCGTCGCCGGCGACTGCGATGCAGTCATAGCAGCACTTCATATGAGGCCCACAAAGCTTCGTATTGGAGATAATGAAGTAAAACCAGTTATAGGAGGAAGTTATTCATGGGCGAAGTTATCGTAATCACATCAGGAAAAGGCGGCGTGGGCAAGACCACAACAACCGCGAATATAGGAGCAGGGTTATCCAAATTTGATAAAAAAGTAGTCGTGATCGACACCGATCTGGGCCTTCGAAACCTGGACGTAGTCATGGGACTTGAGAATCTGATCGTCTACAACCTGGTAGATGTCATTGAAGGAACATGCCGGCTAAAACAGGCCTTGATCCGTGACAAAAGATATGAGAACCTCTATCTGCTGCCTTCTGCGCAAACGAAGGACAAGACAGCAATCTCTCCCGGACAGATGAAAAAACTGACGTCCCAGTTAAAGGACGAATTCGACTACATACTTCTGGACTGTCCGGCAGGAATCGAGCAGGGATTCCAGAATGCCATTGCAGGCGCTGACCGCGCCATCGTGGTCACAACCCCGGAAGTATCGGCGATCCGTGATGCCGATCGCATCATCGGTCTGCTAGAGAGCAACCAGCTTAAGAAGATAGACCTGATCATCAACCGGATCCGCATGGATATGGTGAAGCGCGGCGATATGATGTCGGTGGACGACGTAACAGAGATTCTGTCCGTTCCCCTGATCGGCGCCCTTCCCGATGATGAGCAGGTGGTAATCGGCACCAACCAGGGAGAACCCGTGGTAGGGCTTGATTCAAAAGCAGGAAAGGCATATCTTAATATCTGCAAACGTATTATGGGAATTGAGGTTCCATTTATAGAACTGGAAAACAATTCCGGATTCTTTTCCAAACTTTCACATTTATTCAAGAAAGATTAGGAGGAGTCAAAGATGTTAAGAAAGTCTTCTGTCTCAATCGCAAAGAATCGGCTGAAAGCGCTGGTCACTTCAGACCGGGTTTTCTGTACGCCGGATGCCTATGATAATATATGCAGGGAACTGTACGAATCGCTTTCGAAGTACATGGAACTTACAGAAGAGGATTTTCAGGTAGAGATTAACCGTACACAAGTAGTAATAACATTTGCAGGAGAAGAAACGTGAGATTACCCAGATTTACAAAACCATATCATTTAAAAGATTATAAATTCAATCTAGTCGTCCTGGTCATCGCATTGTCCATATTAGGCGTGCTTGCCGTTGGAAGCGCGAAAGAAGTATACCAGTCAAGACAGATTGTCGGCATGATTATAGGGATTATCGCAATGGTCATCGTATCCTTGATCGACTATGTGTGGGTGCTGAACTTTTACTGGATCATTTATGTATTCGTCGTGCTGATCCTGGGTGCTGTGCTGGTGATCGGAGATAAGGTTAATGGAGCGACACGCTGGATTGACCTGGGATTCACTACCTTTCAGCCGTCCGAGCTTGCCAAGATCCTGCTGATCCTGTTCTTTGCCAAATTTATCATGATGCATGCAGAGGATATCAACGATAAGGTCACTCTGATAAAGTATGCGATACTTTCCGCAATTCCGCTGGCGCTGATTATCGTGGAGCCAAACCTGTCCACCACCATATGCACGGCCCTGGTCATCTGCCTAATGATCTATATTGGAGGATTAAGCTATAAGTTCATCGGCACGGTCCTATTGATCCTGGTGCCTGTGGCGATCATTTTTCTAAGCATCGTGGTACAGCCGGATCAGAAACTTCTGAAGGATTATCAGCAGAAGCGTATCCTGGCGTTCCTTGAGCCGGAAAAGTATGAAAGCGATGAGGCATACCAGCAGAAGAATTCCGTTATGGCCATCGGTTCCGGCCAGCTGACAGGAAAGGGCCTCAATAATAACACGACCACTTCCGTAAAGAACGGCAATTTCATCTCAGAGCCTCAGACAGACTTCATCTTTGCCATCATCGGAGAAGAACTTGGTTTCGTAGGAAGTTGTATAGTTGTTGCGTTATTATTATTAATTGTGATACAATGTATTCTAGTGGGCATACGATCGCAGGACTTAGCAGGGAGGATCATATGCTGCGGGGTAGGAGGCCTGATAGGCTTCCAAAGTTTCATAAATATTGGCGTGGCTTCAAAACTGCTTCCGAATACGGGAGTTCCTTTACCTTTTGTAAGTTATGGCCTGACATCTCTAGTCAGCCTGTACGTAGGTATCGGATTTGTTTTAAATGTCGGATTACAGCCGAAAAAATATCAATAAGGAGTTGAAAAACAATGAATATTGGCTTGATAGCACATGATTCCAAGAAGACGCTGATGCAGAACTTCTGTATCGCATACAGAGGAATCTTAAGCAAGCATGAACTGTACGCCACGGGCACTACCGGACGGCTGATAGAAGAGGTTACGAACCTGAACATTCACAAATATCTGGCCGGGCCTTTAGGAGGCAAGCAGCAACTGGGGGCGCAGATTGCCCAGAATGATATGGATGCCTTGATCTTCCTGAGGGATCCGAACAATCCGAAGCCTCATGAGCCGGATGTGAACGATGTAATACGGCTGTGCGACATGCACAATATACCCATGGCCACAAATCTGGCTACCGCGGAACTGATCATATTAGCAATTGACAGAGGGGATCTTGACTGGCGTGAAATGTATCGGTAGATTTGGAAAATGGATTCTGATTGCTTCATCGGCTGCATTCCTGCTGACCGGATGCGCACGGATAGGACAGCAGTTTAAGGCGCAGGAAGTGGTAAGGGCCTATGAAGCGGAACATTACAATAAAAACCTGTACACGGGCGAACTCTTTGCCTCCGATCTTTGTGTGGCGTCTGAAAACGTAGCGTTCCAGGGCGCGCCTGATCCTGCCGGACTTCATGCAGCAGGCTTGTTTGACGTAGAGGACGGGAAGGTGGATTTTGCATACAATCTCCACGACAGGCTCTATCCAGCCAGCACCACGAAGATTATGACCGCGCTGGTAGCCCTTAAGAAGGGGAACCTTACGGATATGGTAACCGTACAGGCAGACGCAGATGCTGCAAACTTTGCCGCGGATGAGAAGACCTGCGGGATTAAGGCCGGGGATCAGATGACCTTGGGCGATCTGCTGCATGGGCTATTGATGGAATCAGGCAACGATGCCGCCGTCGCTATCGCCGACTACATAGGCGGGAATTCAGAACAGTTCGCACAGATGATGAACGAGGAAGCCCAGGCCTTGATGGCCACAAAAACTCATTTTTTAAACAGCAACGGCCTACATAATGAGAACCATTATACCACGGCCTATGACCTCTACCTGATCTTCAATGAATGTATCAAGCACGACGAGTTTGTGGATATTATTAATACTGCAGAATATACGGCAAATATAACAGGCGCTGACAAAACAATGCGTCAGGTGACTTGGAAGCAGACCAATTTCTATGCGCTTGGGGAAGCCGAACTTCCGCAGAGCGCGACGATTATCGGAGGGAAAACAGGTACCACGGAACCGGCCGGGAACTGCCTGATTCTCTTGGAGAAGGATTCCTCCGGCAGGCCGTACATATCTATCGTCATGGGAGCAGATACAAAATCCCTGCTATACCAGGACATGACAGCGATCATCAATGGGATAGGGCAGCAAGAACCAGCGGCCGCGAGTGATGTAGATAATGGAACTCCATAGGATGAATAGAGTATAAGAGGGGCATCTCGCTATGGGATACCCCTCTTGCTATGAATGACCGTTGACGCTATGAATTGCTTCCGATTCTTCCATATAGACTAATCAGATAGAGACCGCATAAGCCAACGATTGTATAGATAATGCGGGATAGCCAGGAGAGATTGCCAAAGATGAAGGCTACTAGATCGAATCGGAATATCCCAACTAAAAGCCAGTTGATTGCACCTATAATCACGATTGTCAAAGCGGTATTATCAAACCATTTCATGTGAGTTCCTCCTTTTTTCATGCTAATCTTAGTATGCCGAAAGCGGATTGAATTATACACAGAGAAAGGAATATTTTATCAGATGGACGAAAAATTGCCATATTGCCCTTATTCTGAATATTTAAAAAATAAATATGGCGAAAAGGTATACAAGCTTCCGGTAAATCTTCCCGTCAGCTGCCCCAACCGAATCGCGGGAAGCGGCTGCGCCTTTTGCGCGGAAGCAGGAACCGGATTCGAGGCCATGGATTGCATGACGCCTGTTACGCAGCAGTTAAATGTCACAAGGAAGCATATTGAAAAGAAATATCATGCCCATAAGTTTATTGCATATTTCCAGAATTATACCAATACGTTCCTTCCGATTGAGAAGTTTGAAGCCTATATGCGTGAGGCGGCCTCGTTGCCATATGTTGCGGAGATTGCCATCTCCACAAGGCCGGACTGCATTACAGCAGAGTACCTGGATGTGCTTCAACGTATTCGAGGGGAGCATGACATTGGCATCACGATCGAATTGGGCCTTCAAACGACCAACTGCCATACGCTGGCGTCTATCAGCCGTGGCCACACGCTGGCAGAATTTATCGATGCCGTGCTTGCCATAAGACAATATGACTTCGAGATCTGCGCCCATGTAATTTTGAATCTCCCCGGAGATGATATGCTGGATACGATAGAGACTTCAAAGGTCCTGTCCGCGCTTCGGATTCCGGTTGTCAAGATTCATTCCCTGTATATTGCGAAAAACACACAGTTGTGCGATGACTATGAAAATGGTACAATAACTTTATGCTCAAAAGAGGAATACCTGGAACGGCTGATGGCCTTCCTGGAATATCTGGATCCCGCGACTGCCATAGAGAGGCTCTTTAGCCGCATTCCAGAAAAGGATGCCGTGTTCTGCAATTGGGGGACGAGCTGGTGGAAACTTCGGGACGAATTTTTAAGCCGGATGAAGAAAGAGGGAAGTTTTCAGGGCAGGCGATTCCAGTATCTTAACGGAGCAGCGCTAAAGCAGCTAGACTGACAATAAATAGGGGGCTATATTTTTGGCTAGGGACAAACTGACGAACATACAAGTTTATCGAAAAAAATGGAATATAAATATAGGCATCATCATCTTCGGCGTAATCTTTATCTATCTGGTGATGACCGTATTGATGTATCTGACCAACAAGCATGTATCTGCCTATGAAGTCAGGGAAGGCTCCATCCTTAAGGATACGGCGTATACGGGGCTGATCATCCGGGACGAGACGGTGGTGAATGCAGAGGCAGACGGCTATGTGAACTACTTTGCGCCGGAAGGCAGCAAGGTGGGCGCTAAGACCAGAGTCTATACGCTGTCAGACAAGAAACTGGAATTTGCGGATGCCACTTCCGAATCCCAGGAACTGACTTCAGAAGAACAGTCTTCCATACTGATGAAGACCCAGTCTTTTTGCGAAAGTTTTAAAGAGCAGCAGTTTTCAGACGTGTATACGCTTAAGAACAGCGTCTCCAATATACTGGAGAGCAAGTCCAGCCAGAGCAGGCAGTCCCAGTTAGATGAGATGGTCACGGAAGGAATGGAAGGGCTGCAGATATACTCGGCGGATTCAGACGGAGTCATCATGTATTCTACAGATGGATATGAGAATACCACGATCAGCGATGTGACGGAGGATATGATCGCCAAGAAGGACTATCAGGCCACCGGCCTTAAGAACAATAGCCGGGTAAAGGCGGGAAGTCCGGTCTATAAGTTGATCAAAGACAATAACTGGACGGTTGTCATCTTGCTGGATGATGATGCCGCCCAGGAAATGGCCGATATGAAAAGCGTGAAGGTCCGTTTTTCCAAGGATAATGAGACTGCGGTTGCTGGCTTTTCCATCTATAATACGAAAGATTCCAACCTTGGATTCCTGACATTCGACACTTCTATGATCCGCTATGCAGAAGAAAGATATCTGGATATGGAGCTGATATTGGAAGATGAGTCGGGACTTAAGATTCCCAAGTCTTCCGTGGCGGACAAGAAGTTCTATCTGGTACCGGAAAACTATCTTACGCAGGGGGGCAACAGCAAGGAGACCGGCGTCCTGATCGATAATGGAAAAGAGGATGCCCAGTTTAAAAATGTGGAGGTCTATTATAGGGATAAAGAGAACAAAATGGTCTATCTGGACCCGAATGTATTTGACAAGAATACTTCCTTAAGGGAGCCTGACGGATCCGAGACTTATCCGCTTAAGAAGACCAAAAGCCTGAAAGGCGTATATAATATTAACAAAGGATATGCCGTATTCAAGCAGATTCATATCCTGTGTGAAAGCGAAGACTACTATATCGTGGAGGCAGGCAATGATTACGGACTTGCTAACTATGATCATATTGCGCTGGACGGAAGCGAAGTTCATGAAAATGACGTAGTATTTTAAAAAAGGAGTGATTTTAAATGTTAAAGGAAAATCTGGAAGCAGTAGAGTCAAAGATTCAAGCTGCGTGCCACAGCTGCGGCAGAAGCCGGGACGAGGTCACGCTGATCGCTGTCAGCAAGACGAAGCCTGTGGAGACCCTCAAGGAGGCTCATGACCTGGGCGTGCGTATCTTTGGCGAAAATAAAGTACAGGAACTGTCAGACAAACATGATCTCCTGCCCCAGGATATCCACTGGCATATGATCGGTCATTTGCAACGCAATAAAGTAAAATATATCATTGATAAGGTGGATCTGATCCATTCCGTAGATTCCCTGAGGCTGGCAGAGGCGATTGAGAAAGAGGCTGCCAAGCGCGATCTGGTAGCGAATGTACTGCTGGAGGTCAACGTGGCCAAGGAAGAGAGCAAATTCGGCCTTATGCCGGAAGAGGTTTTCGAATTTATTGATAAAATTGCAGGATTTTCCCATATTCAGGTAAAAGGACTCATGACAATCGCTCCTTTTGTAGATAATCCTGAGGAAAACCGCCCGATTTTCGCACGTTTGCGTAAATTATCTGTTGACATTGCAGAGAAAAACGTTGATAATATTACTATGAGTATTCTTTCCATGGGTATGACCAATGACTACCAGGTTGCCATAGAAGAGGGCGCGACGATGGTCCGTGTGGGAACCGGAATTTTTGGTGCGCGTGATTATGCTCAAGTATAAACGGAAGATAGGAGAAGTTTTAAAATGGGAGTATTAGATAAGTTTTTAGATATCATGAAGTTAAGTGATGATGACGATTACGATGACGATGATTTCTTTGACGATGACTATGAAGACGACTATGAAGAAAAGCCTAAGAAAAGTCTCTTCCATAAATCTAAAGATTATAAAGATTACGACGAAGAGGAGGATTACGAAGACGACTATGCGCTTCCGGCAAAGTCCAGGTCTTCCCGATCTAACAATAAAGTAACCCCGATGCGCCAGCCTGCGAGAAGGAACAACGTCAGTATGGAAGTATGCGTAATCAAGCCTACATCCGTTGACGATGCCCGCGAGATTACGGAGACCCTTCTGAGCGGAAGGACCGTGATCTTGAATCTCGAAGGATTGGATCTTGAAGTGGCCCAGCGTATTATTGACTTTACGTCAGGCGCGACATTTGCCATCAGCGGCAATCTGCAGAAGATTTCTAATTACATATTCCTGGTAACGCCTACCAACGTAGACATTTCCGGAGACTTGCAGGATCTGCTGAACACTTCTTTTGACGCATCCTCTATGCGTTCCAGGTTCTGATTATGAACAAAGAGGAACTACTGCTTCAGAAGCGCCTGGCCGAACTTTCCAGGATCGCGTATACACGGGAGATTGTTACATTCTCCGAGTTTCTTAATCTGAATGAATTAAATATATTACATACCACGCCAAAGGACATGCTCTTATCCCACTATAAGACTTATGGCGGATATGGCTTATCAGAGCGTCAGATGGCTGCATTTCTACCTGATGCTCTTTATTATGATTATCAGTACCCTATTCAGATTATAGAGATTTCACCAGTTAACAGAAAATTCGCAGAGGAGTTAAGCCACCGCGATTATCTGGGAGCGGTCATGAACCTGGGAATTGAAAGATGCAAGTTGGGCGACATTCTGATCGAGGATGGAAAAGCCATTCTGTTTGCCAAGGAGGAACTGGCGGGATATATCATGGAACATCTGACCAGGATCCGCCACACTACGGTAAAGACCTCTATTCTGTCGGCATTCGAGGATTCTTATGAGCCGCGTTATGAGGAGTTAAAAGGGACGGTGGCATCGGTGCGGCTGGACACCGTGCTTTCTCTGGCCTATCCTCTATCCAGAAGCAAGATCACCGGACTCATCGAAGGAGCCAGGGTGTTTGTAAATGGGAAACTGGTGACCAGCAATGGATACCGTCTGAAAGAAGGAGACATCCTATCTGTCAGGAAGATGGGACGGATAGGATATAACGGCATCCTGTCTGAGACCAAGAAAGGCCGTTATATGGTATCCATCCGCAAATATATCTAGAAGAGGAAGAATATGTTGAGAGAGAAAAGCAGAACGAATCATTATATAGCAGCAGTCATAGGCATAGCCGTACTGGTATTCCTGGATCAGTTTACCAAGTGCCTGGCGATTGACCGGCTGAAGGGACAGTCCCCCTTTATCATCATCAAGGAAGTATTCCAGCTGGAATATCTGGAGAACAGGGGCGCGGCCTTCGGGCTGTTTCAGAACCAGAAGATCTTCTTTTTCCTAAGCGTCATCGTCATATGCGCTGTCGTCTTGTGGTTCTATCGCAAGGTGCCTATGGAGAAGCGTTTTCTGCCGCTTCGGCTATGTGCCGTATTTATTGTGGCGGGGGCCTTTGGAAACTGTATTGACAGAATCCGCCTGAATTATGTGGTCGACTTTTTTTACTTTAAGCTGATAGATTTTCCGATTTTCAACATGGCGGATATCTACGTTACGGTATCTGCCGTTGCCTTGATACTTCTGGTATTCATCTATTATAAGGAGGAAGACCTTGAAAGAATTTTTCACAGTTGAGAATCAGGATGGAGAGCGTATTGACCGATATCTTTCCGAGGAATTGGCGGATCGTTCCAGATCCTATATCCAGAAATTAATCAAAGAGAACTATGTGACTGTGAACCAGAAGCCTGTAAAAGCCAATTACAGGCTTTCTTTGGGTGACAGGGTAGAGATAGACCTTCCGGAGGCAAAAGAGCCGGATATCCGGCCTGAGGACATTCCTTTGGACATCCTCTATGAAGACAAGGATATCATCATTGTCAATAAGCCAAAGCAGATGGTCGTGCATCCAGCGCCCGGGCACTACAGCCAGACGCTGGTGAATGCCCTGATGTACCACTGCGGCTCGGATCTGTCGGGCATTAACGGCACCATGAGGCCGGGAATCGTACACAGGATCGATATGGACACGACGGGATCACTGGTGGCCTGCAAAAATGACATGGCGCATCAGAGTCTTTCCAGGCAGTTGAAAGAACACTCCATCCGGCGTATCTATGTCGCCATCGTCCACGGGAATATCAAGGAGGAGTATGGGACCGTAAATGCCCCGATCGGCAGGCATCCCACGGAGCGCAAGAAGATGAGTATCCACAGCAGGAATGGAAGAGAGGCGGTTACCCATTATCAGGTGCTGGAGCGCTTTGGCGACTATACCTATATCCGATGCGAGCTGGAAACCGGGCGGACTCACCAGATCCGCGTGCACATGGCAAGCCTGGGCCATCCGCTTTTGGGGGATGGCGTATACGGGCCGAAGAAGTGCCCCTTCCCGCATCTTCAGGGCCAGACGCTGCATGCCAGGACGCTTGGAATCATCCATCCAAGAACCGGGGAATATCTGGAAGTAAATGCCCCGCTTCCGGCTTATTTCATAGAATTGTTAGACAAACTAAGGAAATCCTAGCCCAAAACTATTAGAAAATTCTATACATTTCCCCTTAATTGATATATAATGATTGTATAATTATGAAGAGGAGCGTGATTGGTATGGCTAAAACGAATACGATCATCACTATCGGCAGGCAGTTTGGAAGTGCCGGCCGGGAAATTGGCTATCAAGTCGCCAAGGACCTGGGCATTAAATTATATGATAAGGAGATGCTGGACCGTGCTGCGAAAGAGAGCGGCATATGCCAGGAGTTATTCGAGACTCACGACGAAAAACCAACCAACAGTTTTTTATATTCTCTGGTAATGGACACCTATTCTCTGGGTTATTCCTCAGGAAACTATACAGATATGCCGATTAACCATAAGGTATTTCTGGCTCAGTTCGACGCGATCAAAAAGATCGCGGATGAGGGCCCTTGCATTCTGGTAGGGCGATGTGCCGATTATGCTCTGGAAGAATACGACAACGTATTGAGCGTCTTCATCCATGCAGATCTGGATTCCCGTATCCGGAGGATTGCCCGCATCTATGACTTGACAGACGCCAAAGCCAAAGATATGATTGTCAAGACCGATAAGAAGCGCGCCAGCTACTATAACTATTATAGCAATAAGAAATGGGGCGCGGCGGAGAGTTATGACATCTGCCTGGACAGTTCCGTACTGGGCAGGGAAGGCACCGCGGAGGCGATCGAGAGGCTGATCGAGATTAAAGAGCGCGAAGGCGACAAGAAATTATAGAATCCTACATTTTAAGTAAAAAAGGGATCTCCCATAGCTAGAATAAAATCCAGCGGTGGGAGATCCCTTTTATGATAGATAAATATCGCCTCTAATTCAGCAATCTTATATTTATCGTGATCAATTATTATCCAAGCTAGTATCCGGAGTTTTATTATCAGCGTACATGGGGAATCCGTGGAGGCCATCCCTTAATGTTGCCGTTCAGTATTGCCGTGAACATCCGCTGCCTGGCGCCGGCATGCTCATCGTCCAGCTGCTTAACCAGTTCTTTTGCGTACTGGCGCTTGGTATACCCATCAATTGGACAGCGGCTGGTCACTACGGGCAGATCATACTTCTGCTTAAATCCAATCACTTCTGCCTCGTCTACGAACATGATCGGGCGGATCACCGTCAGATCCATGCGATCCAGATAGGTCTTTGGAGAGAAGGAGTAGAAGCGTCCTTCAAATATCAGGGACAGCAGCATGGTCTCGATGATATCATCCTTGTGGTGGGCGTAGGCTACTTTGTTGCAGCCCATCTCCTTGACCGCCTGATTAAGAGCGCCTTTACGCATCTTGGCACATAGAGAGCAGGGGTTGCTTTCTTTACGCTCATCAAACAGGATATGGGCGATATCCGTCTTTACGATCTTATAGGGAACTCCCAGTTCTTCGCATAGATAAACGACCGGGGTAAAGTCGCATTCGCTGTAGCCAAGATCCACCGTAACCGCGCTTAACTCGAACTTTTTTGGATAGAACCGCCTAAGCCCATGGAGCGCGTACAGAAGCGTCAGACTGTCCTTTCCACCTGAGATTCCTACGGCGATATGATCGCCTTCGTCTATCAGGCCATATTCATCTACGGCCTTTCTGGTATAACTCAACAATTGCTGTAATTTCATCCTATGTCCGTCCTTTCCAACTTCAATGTCAGTCCACATATAGATTACATGATACATGCCTATTTTACAAGAAAAAAGAGAAGAATCTAAGCTTCTTCATTTGAAATTCATATCTTTCTGTTATAATGGCATCAATATGAATAAAAAGAGGGAGAAGCACTTATGCGAAGAATATTATTCCTGGAAGATGAGCCAACCATCAGGGAAGTATTGGCAGAATATATGAAAATGCAGCGTTATGAAGTCACGGAAGCCTGTGACGGCGATGAAGCCGTCGCTCTGCTTAAGAGCCAAAATTTTGATCTGGCGGTGCTGGATATCATCGTGCCCAAAAGAAGCGGGCTGGAAGTCCTTGCCTATATTCGGCAGGAATATCCGGATATGGCCGTCATCATGCTGACAGCCCTGGACGATGAGCAGACGCAGGTAAAGGCGTTCAATGCCTATGCGGATGACTATGTCATCAAGCCGGTGTCCCCATTGATCCTGTTAAAAAGAATGGAGACCATCTTAAGACGCACCACGCATAACAGGACTTCGCCAGGCATTAAGGATCAGACGGACAGGGCAGAGCAGGGACTTTCCATAGACCAGGACGCTTATCAGGCTTATTATGATGGCCAGGCTCTTCCGCTGACGCTAAGCGAGTACCTGCTTCTTAGCACGCTTTATCAGGAGCCTCAGCGGGTATTTACAAGAGAGCAGCTGATTCTCCGGATATTTAATGAAGAATATATCGGAAACGACAGGATTATTGATGCCCACGTTAAAAACCTAAGGAAAAAACTGCCAATGAACCTGATTAAGACGGTGATCGGCGTAGGCTATCAGTATGCCTCGCCTGGCGAAAAGGATGGGAGGAATTAAAAATGCGCCTGACAAAGAAGACTCTGTGCTACAGCGTCCTGATCTCGGCAGTCCTGATGGCCTTCGTCGTAGTCTATTTCTGCTTTATGATGCCATCCCTATACGTGGATTATGCCAAAAAGGATGACCTGAAGTCCGTAGTAGACGTACAAAAAGGCTATATGAAAAACCGCAGTTATAAAGGCTTGACGGTTAAGAATCCTACCGGCTCCATGTCCGTGGAGATTCCCCTTTCCGGAGACACGGTGTATATCGCGGGAAAGAACTTCCGGATTACGGTACAGGCGGATGAGCCCGAGTTAAAGGAATTTCTGCAGGAAATCCAGCAGGCATTTTCCTCGGGAGACGATATGGAAGATATTCAGCTGCCGGATATCGACAAAGATAGGATGAAATCTATCTTCAATCTCAATAAAGAATCCCTGAAAGATCTTCCAGTCAACATCCATCTGGAAGCGGATGAAGATTTAAACGATGACTCGTTCAAGGAAAAGAAGGTGAAGACTCACGTTATCTCTGACAATATCATCGTATTTGAGGGAGGAATCATCGATGATACGAATGAATACACTTCCTATATTGCGGCGGGAAGAACTTCAGACGCGCTGATCCTATCCTTCCTTCCGGTGATGACCCCGCAGATGAATGAAATTACTCCGGTGGTATTAAGCAGCCTTCCTATGCTGATGGCTGTGGTATTCCTGATCGTGCTTATCGCCTCCCGCATGTTCTCCAGAAAGATCGTGATTCCGGTCATTCGCCTTGCACAATATGCGGAAGAAGTGAAGATGGCCGGACATATGGAGATTGAGCCGCTATCCGTCACTTCCAAAGACGAGATTGGAGAACTGGGCGCCACCTTGAACGCATTGTATGGGCAGCTGCGCCTCCAATATCAGGCCCTAGAGCAGAAGAACCAGGCCCTGGCCCAGGAGAATAAGCGCCAGGAAGTCTTTTTGCGCGCATCTTCCCACCAGCTTAAGACTCCGGTTACGGCGGCCCTTCTTCTGGTAGAAGGCATGATGAATGAGGTGGGCAAGTATAAGGATACCCAGAAGTATCTTCCCCAAGTAAAACAGCAGTTAAAGATTATGCAGAAGATTGTGGAGGATATTCTGCACCTGAACCATTGTACCGAGCATATGGAGAAGGAGTCCTTTGATCTAAAGGGGCTGGCAGATGAGATTGTCCTGGGTTACCAAGTACAGGCATCCACAAATAACCTGACATTCCAAATAGAGGGAGCATCCGGGCCCGTCTGCACGGACCGGGATATGCTAAAGAAGATTGTCGACAACCTGGTATCCAATGCCGTATCCTACACGCCTGCCGGCAACCTGATCCAGGTTACGCTAGAAGAGAAGTGCCTGAAGATTTTTAACCATGGAGGGCACATCGAAGAGTCGCTGCTCCCTGATATCTACGAGCCATTTGTCAGCAGCGACGTACAGAAGAAAGGGCGTGGGCTGGGATTGTACATCCTTTCCTACTATGCCCAGATCCTGGGCTGCGACGTAAAGATTGTCAACGAGTCCGACGGCGTGCTGGCTATACTTAGGATTCCCTGATTTGATTTCATACAGCCTCTACGCCATATTCATCGGAAATTCATATCATCATGCTAGAATAACAGCATCAAAGGAAAAGGAGGCATATCACAATGCTCGTAACCATACAGAACTTGCAGGTGCAATATGGAAAACAGACGGCCTTGCAGATACAAAAGCCTATTGCCATCGACTCCGGAGAACGGATAGGAATCATCGGCTCCAACGGCGCGGGAAAGACTACGCTGGTCCGCACCATCCTGGGACTGACCCATTACAGAGGAACCATACGGACCAGCCTAAGGCCGGAACAGATGGCGGCCCATCTGCAGCAGAATCATTATGCTTCAACCATGCCCGTAAAGGTCATTATGGAAACTGTTCTCAATACGGATATTAAGAAAGATGGGAAACTAAAAGAACTGATTGACTATTTTGAATTCGGCCCTTGCCTTAGAAAGCGATATTCCGCGCTTTCCGGAGGGCAGAAGCAGAGGCTGACGATCATTCTGGTGATGATGCAGGATGCGCCCCTTACCTTCTATGATGAAGTGACTTCGGGGCTGGACTTTGAAACCAGACAGCGGCTGATGGGAAAATTATCTGCCTGGTATAAGGACAAAAAGAACCATACGCTATGCATTGTATCCCACTATTATGAGGAACTAGAAATGCTGGTAGATAAGCTGCTGATTCTGGATAAAGGGCAGGTCGTGGACTTCGGAAGAACGGATGAACTGTTCCGGAGATATTGCGGAAAATCGATCTTCATTGTAGACCGCACTCAGGAAAACGAACGTCTTCTTGAGTCGTTTCCCAAGCTGGCTTCCCCTGCGCATCTGATCGCCCTTTCCTGTGCCAAAGAGGAGACAGAGCACAGGCTTGCAGAACTTCTCATCAACGCGAATGTGAATTTTAAGCGGAGCTGCAGCGATATCGAGATTATGTCTGCCAATGCCAAACTGGCATATGAAGGCAAGAAGGAGGCTTGCGTATCATGAACAATAAGAAAAGCACAAAAAAATTGGTAGCCTATGAAATCTATAATATCATTGGGAATCCTTTTTCTTCCTTTTTCGGAATCGTATTTCCGATTCTCATGCTGCTGATCATAACCAATGCAATCAAAGGAGATGTGCCGAAAAGCATGGTTGCGCAGGCCAATACGACCATCTTTATCACCATGTCCCTGATAACCCCGATGGCCATCATCTTTCTCGGCTATGCCGCTACCTATTCACAGGAACTGGAGAATGATATTCCGCTTCGCATGGGGTTATTCGGCTTCTCAGAGCGTTTCATGATGCGGGCAAAAATCATTGCCCAGGTCATCGTTCTGACTGCCGCGCTTGCAATCTATACCTTGGTGTCCTACACGGCGCTGGATCTGGAAATCCCCAGTTTTTCCGGGGCCGCCACCCTGGTCATCTGCCTCTACCTGATGGGCGTCATTTTCTTCATCCTAGCTCACGGACTGGCTAATATCTTTCGGAAGTTCGGGCCTACTTATGCACTGGCAATGATCCTGTATTTTGGAATCATGGTCCTGTGCGGGATGATGGGAATACAGACGGACCAACTTCCCGGATTCCTTCAGAAGATCGCCGCCCTTCTTCCCATGTCTTACGTAAGCAGCGACTTTATCGATCTGTGGCAGGGCGGAAGTTACAACTTTATGCCCCTGATACAATCCTTTTTATTCATGGGAGCCATAAGCGGAATCCTTCTTCTGTATGCGAACTATAAAAATCGCAGGACCGTGGGATAACATGGTCAACTTTCTCTTAACTTCACGGCAGACGCTGCCTTGCGGCGTCTGTCTTCATCAATGGCCGCATAATGCTTCTTCGTCGTATTTACATCCTTATGTCCCAGAACATCAGCCACAAGATAGATATCTCCGGTCTCTTTATAAAGAGATGTGCCATAGGTGCTTCGAAGCTTGTGGGGAGTGATCTTTTTCGTCGGCGTCACCTGCCGGGCATACTTCTTTACCATATTTTCCACCGCCTGGATGCCCATCCGCCTCTTCTGTGTGGAAAGAAACAGGGCATTTTCGTGGCCGGAGAGGGGAGTAGCAGCCTTTCGATCGCCCTCAATATAGTGCTTCAAAGCCTTTTCTACTTCTTCCCCAAAATATACAACCATTTGGTTGCCGCCCTTGCGCGTAACCGTAATCCCATTATTCTTAAAATCTACATCCGTAAGGTCAAGGCCGACGCATTCGGAGACACGAATTCCCGTGCCAAGAAGCAGAGTCAGTATCGCAAGATCACGGTCCTTCGTCTTCTTATAATAGTTCAATGCCTGTCCGGACAGTTCGTTTCCGCAGTTCTCTACAAAATCCAGAAGCAAGGCGACCTCATCCGCATCCAGACGGATAATCGCCTTATCATGAAGTTTTGGCATATCCACCAGCAAAGTCGGGTTCCTGGAGATAGCCTGACGCTTGAAATAATAGTTATAGAAACTTCTAAGAGCCGACATCTTGCGGGAAAGGCCTTTCTCCCCATTGGTCACCAGTTCGTCGTCACGTATGTAGACCTTCAGGTATTCCATATATTCCTCAATATCCACCGGCTCCAGCCGTTCAAGGTCACCTAAGGTAAACTGATCTATGGAATAATTCTTATATGTAGGATTATTCTCCATAAGAAAATGAAAAAAGACCCGAATATCATAGGCATAATTAATCCGCGTCTTTGCGGATGACTTTGGCTCAATGGCCCGGAAGAAATCTTTTGCAAACGGCGGCAGCGTCTTTAAGACTTCCCTTAGCCTTATTGTCTGTTCCACCTGTACTTGTTCATGATATGACTTTGATTCAGCCATGAGGAAACCTCCTTATTGTTATTTATACCTTACAATTATTAATCATATTATAGCATATCCCGTTTCCTCCGTCTATATCTTTTGGAAAAATCAGTATTTGTCGTATAGATATATTTCTATCGACAGATATGCTCTTATAGAGCCTTGCCCAATCAAAAGGCAAGCGTCCGACAGCAAAGGAATAACTCCATCGCTGCCGGACGCCGCAAATTGGGTGAGTATAATATATATAAGATGATTAACTCCTATATACCGTAATAAATAAACTATACAGACGGCATGCAAAGCGATTACCTGAACGCCGTATCATAGTATGCGACTGTAAGATACTGGCCTTCCTGAATACCATCGGATGTCAGTCCGTTAATATATTTCAGTTCATCGATGTAAGCATAGATAGAATCATAGTCTTCATTCATATATTCTTTTGCAATATCCCATAAAGTATCGCCGGATGCGATCTCAATACTCTTATAATATTTATGTCTGACCGGAGACTCCGTGGAATTGCCATGGGCGTCTACAAATCCATTACTCAAAATAACGCTTAAGGCCAATACAAGCGCACAGCCCGCAAAACCTAATATTAACTTCTTCATAAATACTTGTCTCTGTCTTTTCCTTGCCACATGTAATCTGCTGTTCTCCATAGTATCCTCTCCTTCTTAACTATCCCTTATCCCCTCGTGCGAAAACATTTGTTTGTGAACATCTGTTCTATGTTTTAGATTATACAACTCGAACGCATGTTTGTCAATACTTGGCAAGGAAATATTCGAACATATTTTCTAAACATTTGTTTGCTTTTTGTAATCTGCTATGATAAAATATAACCAAATAATTACAGAACGCATGATACAGGCAATATATAAGGAGGTTTCTATGGCTCAGGGTAAGATTAGTCCGAAGCAGCAGGAAATATTAGAATACATAAAATCACAGATACTGGAAAGAGGCTTTCCGCCTGCGGTGCGTGATATATGCGAGGCTGTGCATCTCAAGTCCACTTCCAGCGTCCACTCCCACCTGGAGACGCTGGAGAAGAATGGCTACATACGCAGGGATCCGACGAAGCCAAGAGCGATAGAGATACTGGATGAATCTTTTAACTTCACCCGCAGGGAGATGGTCAACGTGCCAATGGTAGGCAGGGTTGCCGCAGGCGAGCCGCTGCTTGCCGAGCAGAACGTCGAGAACTACTTCCCGATCCCCATGGAATTCATGCCTAATAACCAGACATTTATGCTGCGCGTCAAAGGCGACAGCATGATTAATATAGGCATCTTTGACGGAGATCTTGTTCTTGTGGAGCAAAGACAGACCGCCCGCAACGGCGAGGTGATTGTCGCCCTTGTTGAGGACGGCGCAACGGTGAAGCGCTTTTTCAAAGAAGAAGGCGTCTTTCGCTTGCAGCCCGAGAACGATGCCTTGGATCCAATTATCGTAAAAGAGGTCCAGATACTTGGCAAAGTTATCGGAGTCTTCCGTTTCCTTTCGTAATCCACAAGATTATTTATTCCTAATGATAAGAAAGCCCGTAGTCCGGCAACTACAGATCTCTAAATATCGTTGATCTATAGTTGCCGGACTACGGGCTTTCTTTAAAATTTCCTCTACGGTTCTTTCCTCATTCAGCCTATAAATCTTTTATGTCGTCGAATCGTCTTCCGTCGCTCCAAATGCGCTCCAGGTTATAAAATTCTCTGTTTTCCCTGTCAAATACATGGACGATAATATCGCCGTAATCCAGAAGCACCCAAGAGCCGCCATTTCGTCCTTCTCCCTGCTTCTGGGTAAACCCGGCCTTGTGCATCTTTTCCTCCACGTTGTCAACCAAGGCTCTTACCTGGCTGTCGCTGTTCCCATTGGATATAACAAAATAATCTGCAAGTACCGAGACATGCGAGATATCAATGACACAGGTGTCTTCTCCTTTTTTATCTTCCAGCGCCCCGAACGCGACGCGTGCCATTTCCTTTGCTTGTTCCATGCTATTCCTCCTTCTGATCTAATTTGTCTTTATAATATTGATATGATTTCTCTGTCATAGGGTCAATCGGGATGTTCCTGCTGTCAAGATATACCAGCGAATCCTTTAATATACGGTACAGGCAGGCATCGATATCATGAAAAGCCAGTTTCCGTACTTCCGCCATATTTGGAAGTTCTTCCCTGCCAGGCTCGATATAATCGGCGATATAAATAATCTTCTCCAGCAGCGACATGTGCGGCCTTCCGGTAGTGTGGCTGGCAATGGCGTTCACAATCTCCTTGTCGTCTACATGGTACTTCTTTGCCGCCAGGAAAGCCCCCAGTTTCGCGTGCAGCAGGCTGGGGTTGGCCTTCTCCACTTCTGAAACGCTCAGATGGTATCTGTCGCAGAGCTTGATCTTGTTCTCGCCGGAAATACATTTGGCGCAGTCATGGAGCAGTCCTGCCATCAGCGCCTTATCAATGTCCGCATCGTAGCGCATTGCCATGGACGCGGCGGTATACATGACGCCCAGGGTATGCTCATAACGCTCTTTGTCCAGTTCCGCCATCAGCTTACGGCGTATTCTGGTTATCTTTTGATTCATATGCTGCCATTCCTCTCATACAGATGATTTCTGATAATATAGTCTTCCACGCTGGATGGAACATAGGCTGCGATCGACTTGCCGCTTTTAATCTCTCTTCTTAGCTCGCTTGACGATACGCTCATCAAAGGCGTTGCCAAAATCCAGATCCGGGCATCGTATTTTTGCGTCAGATACTGGATCTGCGCTTCCATCTCCGCCCTGGTATTGATCTCGTCACGGTAGGTGGCAAGTACAGTACAGGCTGGAAATATCCGTTCCGGATGTGCCCAAGTCTCGATGGCAAACAGCGAGTCCGCGCCGATGATAAAATAAAACTCATCCTCCGGATATATCTTATTAAAAAATTCCAACGTACTGTAACTATAAGATACTTCCTTCCGGCATGCCTCATACAGTTCCAGCCGGAATTCTTCCTTTCCGCCGATTGCCAGTCTCACCATCTCGATCCGGTCATCTACGTCGGATTCAATTGTAGTTCTGTCTTTGTGGGGAGGATGCCCATTGGGCATGAACCATATCTGATCCAGATGGAATGTTTCATATGCAGCCTGTCCCAGCATAAGATGCCCGTTATGGATCGGATCAAATGTCCCTCCCATGATTCCAATCTTCATAATTATCTGCCTCGCTCTGCCACATGAAGCCTCCGCAATGCTGAGGGATATTAAGGCAGTTGTATCTTCTTATTCTTCTCTTTTCCTTCCTTATATAAGACAATCTTCTTCCCGATCACTTGCACGACCTGGGATTTGGTGCGTTCCGCCATCATATCCGCCAGGTCCCGGGGATCATCGGCACAATTCTTCAGCACGCTGATCTTGATCAGTTCCCGTGCCTGAAGCGCCTCCGTAACCGCTTTGGTAAGTTCTGGCGTCATGCTGTTCTTCCCAATCTGGAAGATCGGGTCCATTGTCATTGCAAGGCTTTTTAGGTATGCTCTTTGCTTTGTCGTCATCGTCTGTCATTCTCCTGTTCTATTTCGCTATTTATAATAATCAAACTGCAGCCCGTACATCCGCACCGTATCGCCTTCCTGGATGCCGGCATCCTCCAGTTCGTCCAGGATTCCGGTATCCTTTAAGAACTTCTGGAAGAAGGCAAAGCCTTTCTCCGAGTCCAGGTTGGTATAGCCCAGCATCTTCTCGATCTTCGGGCCTTCCACCACATAGATATCGTCTTCCTTTTCGACGGTATATGGGAGGTTCTCGTGGATCAGTTCTTCTTCCGGGAAATATTCCGGCTCGAAGATCACTGGCGCCTGATCCAGCTCGCTCAGCCTGTCGGATACATAGTAGAGAAGTTCCTTGATTCCCGCTCCGGTAACGCCGGATATCGGGAAGACACGGATTCCCTTAGGTTCGAATTCATCTTTCAGCCTCTGGATCGGATCTTCCCCCTCCGGGTATATGACATCCACCTTGTTGGCTGCGATCACCTGCGGCCGTTTGGCGATATCCGGGTTATAGGCCTCTAATTCCACGTTGATCTTATAGATATCATCAACCGGGTCCCTGCCTTCCGTACCAGCGGCATCTACCACATGGATCATCAATTTGGTGCGCTCAATATGGCGCAGGAATTCATGGCCCAGGCCGACTCCTTCGGATGCGCCTTCAATCAGCCCTGGGATATCCGCCATCACGAATCCCCTGCCATCAGGCAAGTCCACAACGCCAAGGTTTGGATTCAGCGTGGTAAAATGATAGTTGGCAATCTTCGGATCCGCATTGGTCACCCTGGATAGAAGCGTGGACTTTCCTACATTGGGAAATCCCACAAGGCCCACATCCGCGATCACTTTCAACTCCAGATTCACCCACAATTCCTGGGAAGGTTGTCCGGGCTGGGCATATTTGGGAATCTGCATGGTAGACGTTGCGAAATGCTGGTTTCCCAGGCCGCCTCTTCCGCCTTTTAAGATCACTTGCCGACGGTTGTCTCCGGACATATCGGCAATTACCTTGCCGGATTCCGATTCTTTGATGACGGTTCCCTCCGGCACCTTCAGCACGATATCTTCCGCATCCTTGCCGTGGCATCTGCGCTTACCGCCCTGCTCTCCATCTTTTGCGGCATATTTCTTCCTATGCCGGTAATCCTGCAGAGTATTCAGCCCCTCATCCACTTCAAAGATGACATCGCCGCCTCTTCCGCCATCGCCGCCGTCAGGCCCGCCGTTTGGCACATAGAGTTCCCGGCGGAAACTGACGTGTCCGTCACCGCCTTTTCCTGATTTTATGAATATCTTTGCTCTGTCTGCAAACATATAATGTTCCTCTTTCTTTTTTTGCTTATTTTCCCCAATATCCTGTATATTATATCATAAGGAACGGCTATTTGCCATCCCCATCCTGACCGCTAAAAAAAGAGTACTGCCTTATAACCAGAACCAGTTATCTGCAGCACTCTTCTTAGTAGACTGTTATTATTTAGCAACCGGATAGATAGAAACCTGTTTCTTATCTCTTCCTTTTCTCTCAAATCTTACAACGCCATCAACCAGCGCGAATAATGTATCGTCTCCGCCACGGCCAACATTGATTCCTGGATGGATCTTTGTTCCACGCTGTCTGTAGAGGATGTTGCCAGCTTTTACAAACTGTCCATCCGCTCTTTTAGCGCCCAGTCTCTTAGATTCAGAGTCTCTGCCGTTCTTTGTAGAACCAACACCTTTTTTATGAGCGAAAAACTGAAGGTTTAATTTCATCATGGTTGTTACACCTCCTCGAATGTTAAATCAATATATTCTGCATAGTTCTCATCATCCGCCATTTCTCTAAGACCAAGAATCATAGTCTTTAACAGCAGCGCTGCCTCCTTGGAGGGCGCGCCATTCTCGTGGAAGGAAACGATCCCTTCCTCCTCGTCGGAAAGTACCGACACCTCGTCATCCGTGTATAACTCAATGGCATTCATCGTGTTAATGACCAGCACGGAAACGGCTGCACATACGATATCCTGTCCCATCTCGTCATATTCGGCATGTCCTTTGGTCTGGAAGCCTATGCATTCTTTTCTGTCATTTTCATAAATGGTTACATGAATCATGGATTGTCTCCAAATTAAGCATTGATTTTGTCAATTTTTACTGCAGTATACTGCTGTCTGTGACCATTTTTCTTATGGTATCCAGTTTTTCTCTTATACTTGTAAACAATGACTTTCTTCGCTTTTCCGTTCTCAACTACAGAAGCCTCTACTGTTGCTCCTTCAACGGTTGGATTTCCAACTTTTAATCCGTTATCGCTTACTGCAAGTACTTGGTCAAATGTATAAGTCTCTCCGGCCTCTACACCAAGTTTTTCTACTTTAATGATATCGCCTTCGGCTACTTTGTACTGTTTACCACCTGTTGCTATAATCGCGTACATATGGCACCTCCTATTATCATTACTCGCCAATTACGGTGTCCCTGTGGGAACTTTAATACCTCATTGTGCGGCATACTGGTATATGATATCACAGGAATTGGCAAAAATCAAGTATTCTTGTGAAAATTTACCTGCAAAAGTATCAAGGCCGACACCACGCAGATGATGCCTATCATATTGTACGCATCCAGCGTCTCATGATACAGCGCCACGCCAAACAAACTGGCTGCCACCACTTCGAAAGAAGAGATGATGGAGGCCTTGCTGCTCTCCATATACTTAAGCCCTATGGAATAGCTGACATAGGGAAGCGCCAGCGTCACTACGCTTCCGATGATAACCAGAGGCATCTTGGAAGAATTTTCCACGATGCGCTGCGCCATGGATGCCGGCTGGCAGATGATCAGCGTTCCGATGGAGGAAAAGATGAACGTATATACGGTTACGGTAAGAGAATCGTATTTTCCTACCAGCACTTTGCCGAAGATGCTGTATAGGGAATAGCCGAATCCGGCACAAAGGCCGATCAGCAGCGTAACCGCCCCATTGCTTCCTGCATTGGCTCCGGACAGTCCCACCACCAGCACGCATCCGGCAAAAGACAATAGAAGCGCCACAACTTTCTGAAGCGTCAGTTTTTCCTTGAAAAACAGAATCGACATGATCATGACAAAGAACGGAGCCGTATAAAGAAGGACCACTGCCACAGACAGGGACTCCCTCTGGACCGTCTCCGCATAAGCCAGGTTATTGATGAACAGGCTTCCCAGCCCTGTTCCTAAGAACCATTTCAAATCCTGCTTCTCAATCTTCAGTTTCCGATGGTCGGTAATCAGAAGAAACAATATCAAAACAGCAGCAGCCGAGCAAATGCGGACTGCTGCTGTCTGTCTCGTAGTAAATCCAATGTCTGCCACATATCTGGTAACAATTCCCATCGAACCCCATAAGACGGAGGCCATCAATACGAATAACGGGGCTATTTTCTTCATAGGCATTCCCTTTCGCTATATCGCTAATAAACTGCAGGCATTTTTGTAAAATATCTGATCCTTTTCTTCCTCCGTAAGAGGCATGCAGGACAGAAGTTCTATGAACTCTTTCTGCCCTGCCCATGGGGAGTCGGTGGCAAATAAGATCTTGTCAGCGCCATGGGCCCGTACGATTCGGACGAACTGCTCATCCGGTATCTTGCCAAGTACCACGCCCGTATCAAAGTAGACGTCTTGACCTACCAGATACTCTTCCACGTCATCCCACATCTCATTGCCCCCCAGATGCGCAAGCACCATATTCTCGGGCTCTACCTCGCGGATTAATTCCAGCGCCATCTTAGGCGTGCAGTGGACGTCTTCCGGGCACTTTGGATCCCGTCCGGCATGCACGACAGTGATCAGCCCTAGTTCTGAGGCGTAGGACACCAGCCTCTTGTAACGGATATCATTGAAATACATTTCCTGATAGTCCGGATGCAGCTTGATGCCTTTCATTCCAAGGCTCTTAATCTCCTGCAATTCTTGTTTGTAGTTTTCGCTTTTCGGATGGATACCGCCAAAAGAAATCACCGGGCCCTCAAGATAGCCAGAGGCAAACCTGTTGATGGAAGGTATCTGGGATACCTTTGTTACTGCCGGCAACGCCACAGAGATATCAACTCCCGCCCTTTCGCCGGACGCCTTCAGCCCTTCGTATGTGCCGTTTGTATATGGGGTAACTTTGCAGATCCCCTCCAGAAAATCCAAGGTCCCTTTTGCAATTTTATCCGGAAACATATGTGTATGAAAATCTATTATCATAATTATTTGTCACATTCCTTCATTTTATCAGAGTAATAGCCGATGATATCGCGCCGCGTAATAATACCGATAAAGTGTTCCTGATCATCAACCACCGGAACAAAATTCTGTTCCATCGCCTTTCCAATCAGATCCTCCATATTCGATTCAGCTGTTACGCATTGATAGTCCATCCGGCGTTCAATCTTCATAATGCTGATATCCTCCGCATCTTTTATGCTCAGAATATTCAGTTTCTTCAATGACCACAGAACGTCGCCTTCTGTAATCGAGCCAACGTATTTCCCCTCCCGATTCAAGATCGGCACCGAAGAATACTTGTGGTATTCCATAATCTCCAAAGCCTGGCGCAGCGTATGGTAATCATAGATGTATGCCAGCTCGCTTTTCGGCTTCAAGAAAAATAAAATATTCATTTTAGACCTCCCCAAGACTTTATATCATTGTATTTACGAATATATCGTAGATTGCATTGACTGCGGTTTCAAAATCATGGTTCCTTACTCCGATAATGATATTAAGCTCGCTGGAGCCCTGGTCAATCATCTTGACATTGACGTTGGCATGCGCCAAAGCGGAAAAGATCCTTCCAGACGTTCCCCGGGTCGCGCGCATTCCTCTTCCCACCACGGCAATCAGAGCAAGGTCTGATTCCAGTTCCAGGAAATCCGGCTCCACAGCCCTGTGGATTCCGGCGATTACCTTCTGTTCTTTCTCCTCGAACTCATCCTGATGGACGAAGATCGTCATCGTATCGATCCCGGATGGCATATGCTCGATGGAAATGTCATTTCCATCAAAGACTTCCAGCACCTTTTTACAGAATCCCACCTCTGAGTTCATCATGGCTTTCTCCACCGTAATGGACGCAAAATCCTTCTTACCGGCAATTCCCGTTATGACAAACCGAGGCTTCCTGCAAGTTCCCTCTACGATCAAGGTTCCTTTGTCCTCCGGCGAATTGGTATTGCGGATATTAATCGGAATTCCTTCTTTGCGGACCGGGAAGATGGCATCTTCATGCAGCACCGTCGCGCCCATATAGGATAGTTCCCTTAATTCTCTGTATGTAATAACATCAATGGATTTGGGCTTTCTTACGATCCTTGGATCCGCGATCAAGAACCCGGACACATCCGTCCAGTTCTCGTACAGGTCGGCATGCACGGCTTTGGAGACAATGGATCCCGTAATGTCGGAACCCCCTCTGGAAAATGTCTTTATCTTTCCTCCTGGCATGGAACCGTAGAATCCTGGTATAACGGCCCGCTCCGTCTTCGCCAGCCTTTTGGACAATAACTTGTCTGTCTTCTCCGCGTCAAAATTGCCGGCGGCGTCAAACAGGATGACTTCTGCGGCATCGATAAATTCGTAACCCAGATAGGCTGCCATAATTATGCCATTTAAGTATTCTCCCCTGGATGCGGCATAGTCTCTTCCAATCTTCTTGCTGAAGTTCTCACGGATCGTCCGGAACTCATCATCCAGGCTAAGCGTAAGCCCCAGGCCGCTTATAATCTCTTCATACCGTTTCTTTATTGCAGCAAGCAGGCTTTCAAAATTCTCCTCGCATTCGTCCTCTTCCAGGATCGCCTGCCCATAGCAGCTGTATAGCAGATCCGTAACCTTTGTATCGTCCGGCGTCCGTTTTCCGGGTGCAGAAGGAATCACGTATTTTCTTGCCTCATCCTTCTTAATAATCTTGCCAACTTTCTTAAACTGCTCTGCACTTGCTAATGAACTTCCACCAAACTTTACAACTATCTTCATCTCTTCTTGTATTCCTCCAAACTGCTTAATCCTATGGCTTCTATAAATGACTTCTATTATATTACATCATTTTTCCATCATCTGCAATGAAATATCTTTATGAAATACAATTCCCTTAATCCCAAGCCTCTGTGCGGTTCCTACATTTTCAGGGCGGTCATCATAGAACACGGCATCTGCACCGGTTCAATCCCTCCGTATCACATCGGCGAATTCGGCATTTGCTGCCTTTTGCAAGTCAAATGGCGATAATTTCAGCTGCATGCCAAGCCGCCCTCCGCTGATATGAATCTGTTCCAGTTCCTTTGCGCTTTCCTGAATTACGGTAGGAAACTGCTTCTTCATCCCGATTGCCGTGCATCCCCCTCTGATGTAACCCGTCACTTTTGTCAGATCCTTAAGATGCAGCATCTCCAGGGATTTTTCCTTCACCGTTCTGGCTGCCTTCTTAAAGTCTATCTCCGCCTCTATGGGAATGACAAATACATAGTATCCACCACTCTTTCCAATGGTTACCAGTGTCTTGTAAACCAGTTCATGGGGATAGCCCAGCTTGTCCGCCACCTGGACTCCGTCCGTAAATTCATCGCATTCGTAAGTCGTATACTCATAGGAAATCTTCAGCCGGTCCAAGATGCGCATGGCATTGGTCTTTACTTCCTTCTTGCTCATAATCATTCCTCCTGTCGCATGTGCATGCCGCGCAATGTTAGAATAAGCTTAACTGCTCATATGCATAAGGGTGCCTGTAGCTGTGGATGATATCTTTCATCTGGTAAAGAATATGATGCTTCTCGCATTCTTCTTTCAGGACGTTCCACAAACTCTTGGCCTTCGGGCTTCTGCATTCATAATAAGAGCCATATCTTTTCTGATACTTCTCCACATATCCCTGTCCCGGGAATAGTTCATTCAGCTTGCCGTAATACCAGTCCCGTTGGTTGCCCCGAAGCGTCACTCCGAAAGCCGGGTAGATAAACCTGGCTCCGGCATCCGCCGCCATTTGGACAATCTGACGGATATTCTCCGGGGAATCCTCCAGATAAGGAAGTACCGGCATCAGCAGTATCCCTGCATAGATTCCGGCATCCGACAGTCTCCGGATCATCCGGAAGCGTTCCGAGGATGGGCCTACGCCAGGCTCGATCTTGGCAGCAAGTTCATCGTCGCTGGTGGTTATGGTCACCTTGCACAGCACCGGGGAATGCGCCTTGATATCTGATAGAACGTCTATATCCCGCGTCAGCAGGCTGCTCTTCGTGGCGATGGCAATGCCAAATTCAAACGCATCGCACAGTTCCAAGGCATGCCGGGTAAGAAGCAGTTCCTTTTCGTAGGGATTGTAAGGATCACTCATGGCTCCCGTGGCCACGACTCCTCTCTTTACCTTGCGGCGCAGATCGTCCCGGATGATCCGAAGCGCGTCCTTCTTAGCCATGACCTTGTCAAATTCCTGGATTCCATAGCACTCGGAGCGGCTGTCGCAGTAGATGCAGCCATGGCAGCAGCCCTTATAGATATTCATATTATAATCAGCGCCAAACCATTCCCCGGGCTTTTTCATCCTCATCACGATGGTCTTGGCAGGAATATATTCGATCACAGGCTTATTTCCTTTCCCAACGATTCTAAGGATACGTAGTTGGAAGAAGTTCCATCCTCTCTGGCATATACCTCCAGGCGATGGAAATGAAGCGGCACATTCTGAGGCTCTTCTCCACAATACTTCAGAAATGCGTCCATCGCCAGATCCGGCTTTAAGTTCTGCTCGCTTCCAGTCGCAAGGAACAGATGCCATCCATCCTTGCATGCCTCCATATTATAGATCATCGGCTTGATATCCACTTCTTTCTCGCTGCGTTTTGTCTTCTTCATCACCACGATCTCAGGAAGGCCCATGAATGCTTCCGTCTTTTCGATCCAGCATTCCGGGATGTCTTCTGTTACCTCGGACGTCCTGGAAGACGCAAGCAGCGTCACCTTATAATCGGCGGCGGCAACGATCGTCATGCCGCTTGCCTTCTTCTCATCCGGAATCTCCCGGAAGCTTACGACCTCCACGCCTTCCACCATGGCCTTATTCAGCCGTTCTACTGCCTCGGCAGAGGCGATCGGCGCTTTTAATTCCACATCCATATATTCGCCGTCGCTGGTAAGTCCAACGCCCAGGGGCTGGGCAAAGGACATAATCATATGAGGGCTGTACCCTCCGCTGAGGGCGATGGGAATCTGGGCCCTTCGCATTGCCTTCTGGAAAAAACGCATCATATCCAGGTGTCCGATAAATTTCATGACTCCGTATTTCCGAAATTTAATTCTTGCTTTCAATGCAGACACCTCCTTTATACTTTGCGGCTCCGCACCCAGAACACTGCATCCTGCAGTTGGGCGTCACCTCTCCTGCCAGCGCGCGCTCCCATTCTTTGCGAAGGAAGGCCTTGGTAACCCCGATGTCAATAAAGTCCCAGGGGAATATTTCCGCCGCGTCTCTCTGCCGGCAGTTATAAAACTCAATATCAATGCCCGTGTTCTCAAAGGCTTTCATCCACTTATCATAACAAAACGTCTCGCTCCAGGCATCATACAGGCATCCCTGGCGGTAGGCCTCCTCAATGACCTGCCCGATCTTCCGGTCGCCGCGGGCCAGGACCCCTTCCAGTACCGTAGTCTCCGCGTCATGCCAATTATATTTCAAACTCTTGCGGTTGAGCTGCTCCTGGAACTCGTGCTTTACGATGGCGGCTCTGGCAATATACTCTTTATTGCTGTACATCCTTGCCCACTGGAATGGAGTAAACGGCTTGGGGATAAAAAAGGAGGTGCTTGTGGTGATCTGGCATTTTCCATTTCTTTCCTCCTTGGGGATCTCGTAATATCTCCGGGCGATCTTATCCGCCAGCCTCGGAATCTCTTTCATATCTTCTTCGGTCTCCGTAGGCAGGCCGAGCATAAAATAAAGCTTTACCTTATTCCATCCTCCTTCAAAGGCCTGTCCGGCCCCTTCCAGTATCACCTCTTCTGTCAGCCCCTTGTTGATCACGTCCCGCAGACGCTGGGAGCCTGCCTCCGGCGCAAATGTCAGGCTGCTTTTGCGGACATCCTGAACCTTGCTCATGACATCCAGAGAAAAGGCATCGATCCGAAGGGACGGCAGGGAAATATTGATTCCTTCCTCCTTAAACGCTTCAATCAGATAGGTGACCAACTCCTTTAACTGGCTGTAATCACTGGAACTCAAGGAACTTAAGGATATCTCCTCGTGGCCTGTATACTTCAGCATCTCGTAGGCATATTCCTTCAGCACCTCTACGTCCCTCTCCCGGGTTGGGCGGTACAGCATGCCTGCCTGGCAGAAACGACAGCCGCGGATGCATCCCCGCTGGATTTCCAGTACGACCCGATCCTGCGTCGCCTTGATAAATGGAACCACCGGGGCTTTGGGATAATAGGTATTGGTCACATCCGTTACCATCTGTTTCTGAATCGTGGCTGAGGCATGGGAATTATTCGGAGTAAAGGAAGCAATCGTCCCATCCTCCTTATACGCCACGTCATAGAAGGACGGAACATAGATTCCTTCGATTTCAGCCGCTTTTTCTAAGTAGTCCTTTCTGGTACCACCATTTTTCTTGTTCTCTTTATAAGCATCCAGAAGCTGTTCATAAACCGTCTCCCCTTCTCCTATATAGAACAGGTCAAAAAATTCGGCCAGCGGTTCCGGGTTATAAGTGCATGGACCGCCTCCGATGACGATCGGGTCTGACTCATCCCGGTCCGAGGCCTTCCAGGGAATCTGGCTTAAGTCCAGGATCTGCAGAATGTTCGTATAGCACATCTCATACTGGATCGTAATGCCCAGAAAATCAAAATCCTTGATAGGATCTTGAGATTCCAGCGCAAAAAGAGGAATCTTCTGCTCCCTCATTATCGCGTCCAGATCCGTCCACGGAGAATAGACCCGCTCGCACCATACATCATCCCGCCGGTTAAACATATCATACAATATCTGGATTCCCAGATGGGACATGCCAATTTCATAGACGTCCGGAAAACACATGGCAAACCGGACGTCCACTTTCGTCTTATCCTTATATGTCGAGTTTACTTCATTGCCGATGTAGCGGGCCGGCTTTTCGATTTTTAATAATATTTCATCACTTAATGCTAATCTTCTCATGTTTTCATCCTTTATACTTTATGCATGTTACATAACGCTTTTATTATATCATCCTATGGTAGAACTTCAAGCAAATAATTTTCAATGTAAGGAAAGGAGAGCCCCACGCGGAAGGCTCTCCTTTGACAGTTTGCAGCTTTACTGAGCATTTTCAAATATGCTTCTGTCTATTGCCTTGTTCTGATGCGCCACGATCGTCGTGCACACGGCATCACCGGTAATATTGACCGCCGTCCTGGTCATATCCAGGATACGGTCAATGCCCATGATCAGCCCGATCGCCTCCACCGGAAGGCCTACGGAATTGAATACCATAGTCAGGGTTACAAGCCCTACGCTGGGAACGCCTGCGGTTCCGATGGATGCCAGCGTTGCGGTTCCGATGACCGTAATATAGTCCGTCATCGTCAGATGAATTCCGAATACCTGGGCTGCGAACACCACCGCTACGCCCTGCATGATGGCAGTACCGTCCATGTTGATGGTCGCGCCAAGCGGGATGGTGAAAGATGAGATCTTCTTGGATACGCCCATCTTCTTCGCCAGCGTATCGATAGACAGCGGGATGGTGGCATTGGACGTGGCTGTGGAAAACGCAAATGCCATCACCGGGAAGAAATTCTTAATGAATTTGATCGGATTAAGTCCCGTGAATACTTTAAGCAGTCCCAGATATACGACAAGGCATTGGAGCGCCAGAGCCAGCAGCACCCCGATCATATACTTCCCCAGTGGCAGGAACGCGCTAAAGCCGATATTGGCAAATATCCTGGAAATCAGGCAGAATACGCCAACCGGAGCCAGACTCATGACCATCATGGTCATCTCCATCATGATATCATTGAACTGTCCGAAAAAGTTGCTGACCGTCTCAGCCCGATCGCCCAGTTTGGCCAATATCACGCCGATGATCAGCGCGAAAACGATGATCTGCAGCATGCTGCCGCTGGCTAGAGAGTTGACCGGATTGTCCGGGATGATGTTCAGCAGGGTATCGGTAAGCGATGTGGCCTCCATCTGCGCCACATCGGCAGCGTTCGTCTTGATCGCGCTCATATCAAGCCCAATGCCTGGATCGATAATATTTCCTACTGTCAGCGCTACGGTGATGGCGAGGGCTGTTGTAAAAAGATAGAAGATCAGCGTCCTCACCCCTACCGTGCCAAGTTTCTTCGTATCCCCGATGGCCATGCTTCCACACACCAGAGAACAGAATACCAGCGGCACCACCAGCATCTTCATCAGCCGGATGAAACCTTGTCCAATTACATATAGGATTCCTTCTACAATGATATCATCTCTGACATGCCCGGAAGGTACCAGATAGCATAGGATAATCCCGAATATCGCACCCGCGATTAGGGCGATGAAAATCTTTGTCGTAAGTCCAATCTTCTTTGCTTTTTCTGTCTTTCCCATCCTAGTCCTCCTCTCTTTCCTTCATATACTCTTCCAATGACCGCTTCCATTCCGGCATCTCGTACACATCGATGATCCGCAGGATGAAGTTGTCAAGCACCGCGTAGGCAGGCCTTTCGGAAGAAAGATCCGACTCGCTGGTCGGCACCGCCTTAAGGCTGCCTTCCCGGCCGGAAAATCTCAGGATTTCCTGGGCGAATTCATAGCGGCTGCACACGCCCTTGCAAGTGGCGTGGTAGGTACCATACTCATTGGTAGGGATCAGATACAGGATAATCCTTGCCAGATCCTTGGCGCTGGTCGGAGAGCCAAACTGGTCGGATGCCACTGCAAGCGTTCTTCCCTCATCCGCCGCATCAAGTACTTTCGTCACGAAATTATTCCCTTGTCCATAGACCCAGTTGCTCCTGATGATGAAATGCTTATGGGTAAACTCCTTTACATAGTTTTCCCCGGCTCTTTTAGAGCGGCCGTACACGGTCTTTGGATTGGTATCGTCAAACTCGCTGTAGGGAGTCTTGCTCAGCCCGTCAAACACGTCATCGGTAGACAACTGGACCATCTTGGCCCCTACTTTGCGCGCCACGATGCTTAAGTTGCGCGCGCCCAGCGCATTGACGCGGAAAGCCAGTTCCGGCTCCCTCTCGCATACATCCGTGTCCGTGACCGCCGCGCAGTTGATAATAACATCCGGACGGTTGATCTCGCCAAAATTCAGCACCTCGTCCGTTTCTGTTATATCCAGTTCGTCCTTATCCGTGTTGAAGACTTCCACTTCTAACGGATCCAGGACTTCATTAATTGCAGTTCCTATCTGTCCGGAGGAACCTACTATCCAAATTTTGATCATTCTAACACCCTCCTTAGCATAATAAAAGCGTTGATTAGAGTAAATCAACGCTTTTTTCTTCTCTCACGGAGACTATTATATCAATTTCTTTTTCCTGTGTCAACAAATGTTGAAATCTATAGGTTCTTCCGTTACTGTCAAGTAATCGTTGGCAACTTTCTTTCCGATTTATCTTTTCTGTTCAA